>ENA-OQCS01000030-OQCS01000030.1-human-gut-metagenome-genome-assembly--contig:-NODE-30-length-52573-cov-6.109026_pt1 | contig 52573 bp, 61 predicted proteins | sample MGYA00242757_ERZ504575 | MGnify/ENA primary metagenome ERZ504575 (study PRJEB26092, sample SAMD00036297) | human gut metagenome | host: Homo sapiens | study: EMG produced TPA metagenomics assembly of... | reverse complement strand
TCACCACCAACCTGCTGTCCGTTTTTAGTTATTGTGTAAGTAAACTTTGATGTATCAACAGACATTTTTGCCGGCCTCCAACACATCATTTAAAGTAATAACATCCGGTGTACCTTTTTCAGATGAAACATCAACAACATACTCAGCATATTTGCCATTGTCATCTTTCTTAAGCGTATTATCTGTTGTATTTGACTTTTTAACGGTAATATCATAATTAGCGCTGTGGTTCTTATCCCAATGGATATATTCCTTGCTTATATCTAATGTAGCATCTCCGCCTATCTTAACAACAACATCACCATTGTCCTTAACTTCACTATAGCCACTTGCGCCAAATGTCGCACCACCTTTAATTTCAGTAGTGTTGCTTTGTATGTAATCATCAGCAAATTTAATCAATACAGAAAATGTACCATCATTGTTTTTTATAAAGCGATAATTACAAAACTTATTGCCGCTTTCGTCTGTATATGAATGCCAGCCATCACAAACCGCATCAGGAATAGATATATCCTGTCCATAAGTCATATAATAATTCTTAATTATATTTCCGCTTTCATCCTTGAACTCACCCTCGCCTATGGCGAAAGACATATCAACCTTATAATTAAATGTCTTTCCATCCCATTCTACTTCAGGCTGATCACCTTCAAGCTTCACCACCGGAGGATTTTTAAGCTTCCCCAGATTGGTATATGTTTCCTTCTGTCCATCCACCTCGAACTCGTACTTGTTCTGATCTTCTGCAGATGCAGGTTGTATAAGTCTGTACGCAGTAATGCCCAGCACAATAACAGCCATTGAAATAATAAACGTAGCAAGCTGTCTACGTCTTCTCACTCTTTTAAGCCGTTCTTTGCCGAGACGTTCCATATCCTTATCCATTCTGCATCCTCCTTTCATAGAGTTATATCCTATTATATGGGAAAATTATGTTCAAAGTATGTCGAATTTCTGAAACAATCGGTAAATTTATAAAAGAATTATAAACAAATACGAAAAATAAAAAGTGGTATCTTGTTTTTATAGCATAGACATGCTAAAGTAGATTCATCGGCAACAGCCGTTATCAGTATTCTTATTTTCACGCACCGGTCCGGTGCAAAAATTTCCAATTATTTATTGATAGTCCGGGAGATGTTTTTGAATCCTGAGCAGAAACTCTGAAAATCTTATTTATTGTGCAAAACAGAGAGGAGAGATGCGTATGTCTGTGGATATGAACTTATAATCTCGAAAGATACTGTACCGATATCATTCTGACAGTGGAAGTACCTCAGATGACATAGAATAAAATTCAGGAGAATGAGAGAATGAAAAAAAGAATATGGAATCAGTTAAAAAAAGCAGTCATGATAACGGCTGCTGTCGGGATTTTGGGGGCAGGAGCAGTATCAGCAGCAGAATTTGAAGCTGCAGAGTTATATGTTCCTGCTGTGGGATTAAAGCAGAGTGCACAGTGGATCGATGAAGAGAAATTTCAGGCAGAACTGACACTGGAAGTGAGCGGCCTGAAAGAACTGTACAAAAGTCAACAGGAGAATACTGCTTCGGAGAACGGACAGTTGCAGATGGAAAATAGTACATGGGATGGAGAAGTGAGAGAAGCAGAAGCAGCAGAAAATACGACAGATGAAGTGGATTCCGAAAATACAGAGTGTGAATCAGAGAGTGCAGTAATAGATATAGAAGATATAGAAAGCGAAGAATACCGGAAGGCAGAAGAAAACGCAGAAGGATCTGACACAGAAACCGGACAGACACAACAGAGTGAGCAGGAGAACCAAAATGAGATCAGGGAAGATAAAACCAGATATTTTCTGACTGTATATATTTCAGAATATTTTCAGGTAAATGCAGAAGCGTTAAAGAATGATCTGCAGGCTGAATCCGTACAGATACAAAATAAGAAAGGTGAGACAACCCAGATTACAAAGCTGACCTGTGAGACTGCACTTTCAGATGCGGAAACAGATATCTTTACCATGAAAGTGCCGGTGTCTCTGCGTGAAGAATATCGTATTTCTTCTGTAAAAACAGATTATCCTCTGTGCCAGGATGCACCGCTTTGCAAAGATTGGGAGGGGACAGGTGCGTATTTCTGGATGAAATCAGGGGATGAAACCCGGACTGTTGCAGAAACTCCTTCAGCTCTGCTTTCCGTACAGGAGGCAAAAACAGGGATCACAGCCCGGTTACAGCAGGAGACGAAAGAGGTACGTGCAGGGCAGAACCTTACTTATATATTGTCTGTAGAGAATACAGGAGAATTACCTCTGGAAAATATAGAGATATCCAGTGTTTTTTCTCAGGATAATATAAAAGCCGAATGGAAACAGGAAGAGGGATTTACTGCAAATGGTATGCAGGGAATTATTTCAGGTCTTAAGGCAGGAGAAATCAGAAATCTTCAGATGACGGTACAGCTTACAGAAGAGCAGGCAGGAGAGCTTATTCATACAGTAACTGTAAAAGCGAAATATCCGGGAAAGGAAGAAAGTATTGGATGTCAGAAATCAGTCGAAACAGAAGTCATTGCATTAAAGGCGGCTTTTGAGGTGGAGAAAACTGCGGACAGAACACAGGCATATCCGGGAGATACGATCACATATCAGATCTGCATCAGGAATACAGGTGAGCGGACACTTCATTCGGTTCTCAGTACAGAAAGATTCCAAAATGCCGGTATTCAGGCAAACTTTGTCAGGAAAGAGGGCGTAACATTAAACAGCACAGGCACACAGGCGCTGATTCCGCAGATCGCACCGGGAGAGGCTTTTGCACTTTACGCCACAGTGACTGTTCCACAATATATGGCAAGTCAGGAATTGATCAATGAGGTAATCGTTACATCTGATGAGACTGGTACACAGGCAATGACATCTAAGGCAAACGTAGAATTAAAGGAAACTGATAATATTGTTACAGTTACGCCGCAACCGGCATCTCTGGCTTCCCAGAGTTATGGATATGACTCAAAGTCCGGAAGTGCTTATACTACTGCTTCCAAACCACGTACAGGAGATGAGACAGAAACGGCTTTGTATATTGTACTGGGGATTTTTGCAATCATGTCCGGAGTCAGTGCATTCTGTTACAGGAAGACAAAAAAACAGCAGAAGTAGAGAAACAACGTTGAAACGACAGGGGAGGTGTGCTATTCTTATATAGAATATACGCTTTAGTAAAACACCTCTGCCTGACTTTAAAGAAATTCCATTGCCGCAGGCAATCTGGAATGAATTTTGGCTAAGTTACTGTGAACGGAGTGAACAGTAACGAAATTGCCGTAGAGGCTGTATAAAATTCAGGCAGGCAGGAAATGATATGGAGGATTAAAATGAAATTAATATCCTTACTGGAAAAGCTGGAATATACATGTCTTCAGGCAGTACAGACCAGGAAGTAAAAAATGTGATTTATGATTCTCGGAAAGTAGAAGAGGGCTCTCTTTTTATCTGTATCCGCGGTGCAGTGGTGGATGGCCATAAATTTGTGCCGGATGTAGTTGCAAAAGGAGCAAAGGTTCTGATCGTGGAAGAAGCTGTGGAAGCACCGGAAGATGTGACAGTCATTCTTGTGAAAGATACACGATATGCAATGGCGTTTATTTCTGCCGCATATTTCGGATATCCCGCAGAGAAACTGAAAACAATCGGTATCACAGGAACAAAAGGAAAAACAACCACTACGTATATGGTAAAATCTATTCTGGAAAATGCCGGATATAAAGTGGGACTGATCGGAACCATTGAAGCGATCATCGGTGACAAAGTGATTCCTGCAAAGAACACAACACCGGAGTCCTATGTGATTCAGGAATATTTCCATGAGATGGTAGAAGCCGGCTGTGACTGTGTGGTTATGGAAGTTTCCTCCCAGGGACTGATGCTTCACCGAACTCAGGGATTTGTTTTCGATTTTGGTATTTTTACAAACATTGAGCCAGATCATATCGGACCAAATGAACATAAGGATTTTGATGATTATCTCAGATGCAAGTCCTTACTTCTGAAACAGTGCAGGGTAGGAATTGTAAACAGAGATGATGAACATTTCGAGAAGATTATTGAAGGTCATACATGTAGCCTGGAAACTTATGGATTTTCACCGGAAGCAGACCTTCGTGCGGAAGATGCAAAGCTGGTCGGGGGTAAAGGATATCTGGGTATTTCCTACCATCTGAAAGGACTTCTGGATTTTCATGTGGAGATAGATATTCCCGGTAAATTCAGCATCTACAATTCACTGACAGCAATCGCGATCTGCCGTCATTTTAAGGTTTCGGAAGAGAACATTCTCAAAGCCTTAAAAGTAGCTAAGGTAAAAGGCCGTATCGAAATGGTAAAAGTATCCGATGATTTTACTCTGATGATCGATTATGCACATAATGCCATGGCTCTGGAGAGCCTTCTGACCACTCTGAAAGAATATCATCCCCACAGACTGGTATGTCTGTTTGGATGCGGAGGAAACAGATCAAAGCTTCGCCGCTATGAGATGGGAGAGGTTTCTGGAAAGCTTGCAGACCTTACCATCATTACCTCTGATAATCCACGTGATGAAGAACCACAGGCGATCATCGATGATATTAAGATCGGTATGGCAAAAACTGATGGAAAATATGTAGAGATTCCTGACAGAAAAGAAGCCATCGCCTATGCGATCCATCATGGAGAACCGGGGGATATTATAGTTCTGGCAGGTAAGGGACATGAGGATTATCAGGAAATAAAAGGAAAGAAATATCCTATGGACGAACGCGTCCTGATCGCAGATATTCTTGCAGGTAAATAGGTAGCGGATCAAACAGGAATAAGTTCATGATATATGCTGATATAATAATTGATATTTCCAGTGATAAACTGGACCGGAGTTTTCAATATCGTGTACCAGAAAGGCTGGAGAAGAAAATAAAGGCAGGATGGTGGCAGCCATCCCTTTTGGAAATGCCGGCCGGGTGCGTAAAGGATATGTGATCGGATTGTCGGATGAACCGAAAATTGCTCCCGAAAAGATTAAAGAAATCAGTGAAATCTGCAGTGGAGAAGAGACTACGGAATCCAGCTGATCGCCCTGGCAGCCTGGATGAGAGAAAATTATGGTTCCACCATGATCCAGGCTCTCAGAACAGTACTTCCAATTCAGGAGAAAATCAAGGCAAAAGAGAAAAAATATATATGCCTGGACATTTCCGAAGAGGCGGGAATGCAGTTGCTGAAAGAACTTGAACAAACAAGATTTAAAGCAAGAACAAGACTTCTGAGGGAACTTCTGGAGAAAAAAAGACTGGATTATACACATGCGGCGAAAGAACTGGGGACAACTTCTGCTGTTGTAAAGAAATTTCAGGAGCAGGGGATTATCCGCATAGAATATGATGAGATAATGAGAACTTCACTGAATACAGGTGATATTTCCGGAGAAAGGCAAATGCCGCTTACAGATGAACAGGAAGCGGCAGTAAAACAGATACAGAGAGAATGGGAAAAACCATCGCCGAAGCCTGTGCTGATCGAGGGAGTGACAGGGAGCGGGAAGACCCAGGTGTATATAAAGCTGATCGAACAGACGCTTTCTCAGGGAAAGGAAGCAATCGTGCTGATTCCGGAGATTGCTCTGACATATCAGACGGTACGCAGATTTTATGCCAGATTTGGGGATAAAGTATCAGTCATCAATCCAGACAGTCTCAGGGAGAACGCTATGATCAGTTTAAACGTGCGAAAAGGGGAGAAGTTCAGGTGATGATCGGTCCAAGATCTGCGCTGTTTACGCCATTTGCCAGTCTGGGACTGATCATTATTGATGAAGAACATGAACCAAGCTATAAAAGTGAAAGCACACCCCGTTATCATGCAAGAGAAACTGCAATCCGGAGGGCTGTTTTAGAACATGCAAATGTGGTGATGGGTTCAGCTACGCCATCAGTGGAAGCCTACAGTAAGGCAATGAATGGGGAATATATCTGGTCAGGCTGACGACAAGATATGGAAGCAGACCTCTGCCCCGGGTTTCCATCGTAGACCTGCGTGAGGAATTAAAAGCAGGAAACAGGTCTGTACTGAGCAGAGAACTCCGGCAAAAGATGAAAGGCCGGTTTGAGAAAAAAGAGCAGGTAATGCTTTTTCTGAACAGAAGAGGATACGCAGGTTTTGTATCCTGCCGGTCCTGTGGACATGTGATGAAGTGTCCGCATTGTGATGTTTCTCTCTCAGAGCATAATAATGAAAGGCTTTTATGTCATTACTGTGGATATGAGACAGGAAAACCCCGGATATGTCCGGTGTGCGGATCGCCTTATATTGGCGGATTTAAGGCAGGAACACAGCAGATTGAGAAGGTAGTGCGGGAAGCTTTTCCGGGCGTCAGGACTCTCAGAATGGATTTTGATACAACAAGAACCAAGGGCAGCTATGAAAAAATTCTTGCAGCTTTTGCTGCTCATGAGGCAGATATACTGATCGGAACACAGATGATCGTTAAGGGGCATGATTTCCCGGATGTCACGCTCATGGGAATAGTAGCAGCGGATCTTTCACTGAATGCAGAGGATTACCGATGTGCGGAACGTACCTTTCAGCTTCTTTGTCAGGCAGTCGGCCGGGGAGGACGGGGGGAAAAACCGGGAGAGGCAGTGATCCAGACCTATCATCCGGATCACTACAGTATTCAGGCGGCAGCAGTGCAGGATTATCAGGCATTCTATGAGGAAGAGATGAGTTACCGTATGCTTCTGGATTATCCGCCTGCGGCACATATGCTGGCAGTTCTGGGTTCAGGTCCGGAAGATGAGAAACTGGTTCAGGCAATGTATTATCTGAAACTTTATATAGAAAGGATATACAGAGAAAATGACCTGCATATCATTGGCCCGGCATATGCGTCAGTTGGAAAAGTTAAGGATATTTACAGACAGGTTATCTATTTAAAACATAAAGATCATAAAACGCTGGTACATATCAAAGACCAGCTGGAGAAATACATAGAAATAAATTCCGGTTTCCGGAAAATATACATACAATTTGATTTCAGTTAATTGTGGAAGATTTTTTCAAAATCTTATCACTGAAGTAATCTGCTATAGAAGGGAAATCCGGCAGGCAGTATTTTCTGAAATCGTGATATAACAATAATCAAAGAAGAGGAGAATAAAGAAATGGCACTTAGAAAAATCAGATTACAGGGCGACGAAGTACTTGCAAAGGTCAGCAGACCAGTAGAAAAAATGACACCACGTATTCATGATCTGATCGGGGATATGCTTGAAACTATGTATGATGCAATGGGAGTTGGCCTCGCTGCACCGCAGGTAGGTATGCTGAAGCGTATTGTTGTGATCGATATAGGAGAAGGTCCTATCGTGCTGATCAATCCTGAAATTATTGAAACATCAGGCGAACAGACTGGTGATGAAGGATGCTTAAGTGTACCTGGAATGGCTGGTCAGGTAACACGTCCGAACTATGTAAAGGTAAAAGCTCTGGATGAGGATATGAATGAAGTAGAATATGAAGGGGAAGGTCTTCTTGCGCGTGCTTTCTGCCATGAGATCGATCATCTGGACGGACATATGTATACAGACTGGTAGAAGGAGAACTTCATCAGGTTTCCTATGATGAAGATGAGGAGTGATAATCAAATGAAGATAGTATTTATGGGAACACCGGATTTCGCAGTGCCGTCATTACATGCACTGACAGAAGCCGGATATGCGGTGGCAGCAGTAGTGACCCAGCCTGACAAACCAAAAGGGAGAGGTAAGACATTATTGCCAACACCTGTAAAAGAAGAAGCCGTTATGCACGATATTCCGGTATATCAGCCGGAGAAAGTGAGAAATAACCCTGAATTTCTGGAGATTCTGAAAGAAATCAATCCTGATATCATAGTTGTTGCTGCATATGGACAGATTATTCCAAAAGAAATCCTGGAACTTCCGAAATTTGGATGTATCAATATTCATGCGTCTCTTCTTCCGAAATACAGAGGAGCAGCGCCTATCCAGCAGGCTGTGATCGACGGGGAAAAAGTATCAGGTGTAACGATCCAGCAGATGGGAGAAGGTCTTGATACCGGTGATATGATTTCAAAGATAGTGATTCCAATCTCTCCGACAGAAACAGGTGGAAGCCTGTTTGGAAAACTTGCGCAGGCCGGTGCGGATCTGCTGATCAAGACGCTTCCATCTATTGAGCAGGGAACTGCGGAGTTTGAAAAACAGCCGGAGGAGAGTCCTACACCTTATGCGGCTATGATTACCAAACAGATGGGACTGATGGATTTCAGAAAATCTGCAGAAGAACTGGAACGCCTTGTACGCGGCCTGAATCCATGGCCAAGTGCTTATACATTTCTTAATGGAAAAACTCTGAAAGTGTGGAAATGTAAAGTCAGCACTGAGAAAACAGATGCTGTTCCGGGAACAATCTTCCTGGCAGATAAAGAGGGGATCCATACAGCATGTGGAGAAGGAGTGCTGATTCTTACAGAGATACAGCTGGAAGGTAAGAAGCGTATGGAAACAGAAGCCTTTCTCCGGGGATATCACATTGAAAATGGAATTGTTTTTACAGATCATAAGGAGTGATTAGATGTACGGATATTATTATTTTGATCCTACGTATTTACTGCTCGTTATCGGAATGGTGCTGTCTTTACTGGCATCTGCAAAGGTAAAGAGTACGTTTTCTGTTTACAGCAGAGTGCGCAGTGCATCGGGGCTTACAGGTGCCGATGCTGCCAGACGGATTCTTCGTATGTCGGGAATTACGGATGTTACGGTAGTACCCATATCCGGCAGCCTGACAGACCACTATGATCCGGGAAGTAAGAAACTGGCACTTTCCCAGGATGTATATGATAAAACATCGGTGGCTGCGATCGGAGTGGCTGCGCATGAATGTGGACATGCTATTCAGCATGCGACTAACTATGTGCCATTGAATCTTCGCTCTGCGATTGTGCCTGTTGCAAACATCGGTTCCACACTTTCCTGGCCATTGTTTCTGGCAGGACTGATTTTCTCAATCCGTCCACTGCTGACTGTTGGAATCATTTTGTTTACATTTGCGGTTCTTTTTCAGCTTGTAACTCTTCCGGTAGAATTCAATGCTTCTTCAAGAGCGTTGAAAATGCTTGGAAGTTCAGGAATGCTTGGAAACGATGAGGTAAAAGGTGCAAGGAAGGTTCTTACAGCGGCAGCACTCACCTATGTTGCAGCACTTGCTTCATCAATCCTGCAGCTTTTAAGACTGATCATACTTGCCGGAGGAAGAGACCGTGACTAATGGAATAAATACAAGAGAACTGATATTACAGATATTACTGGAAATTGAGGAAGAGGGAAAACACAGCCATATTGCAATCCGCAATGCTCTTTCCAAATATCAGTTCCTTCCAAGACAGGAGAGAGCTTTTATTACCAGAGTCTGTGAGGGAACACTGGAATATCGTATTTTAATAGATTATATTATTGATTCATATTCAAAAGTATCTGTAGATAAAATGAAGCCTGTGATCAGAGAAATCCTGAGAAGTGCAGTCTACCAGATCAGGTTTATGGACAGTGTGCCGGACAGTGCAGTGTGTAATGAAGCGGTGAAGCTGGCACAGAGAAAAGGCTTTTACAGCCTGAAGCCTTTTGTAAACGGTGTTCTTCGTACGATTGCCAGAGAGTGGAAAAATCTGAAACTTCCTTCAAGGGAAGAAAATCCGGTCAGATATCTGTCTGTCAGATATTCTATGCCGGAAACACTGGTAAACCGTTGGCTTGAGGATTACGGGGAAGAAAAAACAGAAAAGATCCTTACAGATTTCTCACTGAGAAACCGATCACAGTACGCTGCAGAACTCATAAATATCCACAGAAAGAGATTTATGAGAGCCTGGTCGATCAGGGAGTGGAAGTGAAACCTGCACCTTATCTTCCCTATGCATATGAAATTTCAAATTATAACCATATTCTTGCACTGGATGCATTTATACAGGGGAAAATCCAGGTGCAGGATGTAAGTTCCATGCTGGTGGCAGAAATTGCAGATCGCAAAAAGGGGATTATGTGATAGATATGTGCGCAGCACCTGGTGGAAAGAGTCTCCATGTTGCAGATAAAATGGGAGATTACGGAACAGTAGATGCACGCGATATCAGCCAGTACAAAGTGGATATGATCGAAGAGAATATTCACAGAACAGATTGCATTAATGTGCAGGCTCATGTGATGGATGCTACGGTATTTGATGTAGATTCAGAACTCAAGGCAGAGGTCGTTCTGGCAGATGTCCCATGTTCCGGATATGGAGTAATTGGAAAGAAGCCGGAGATCAAATACAGGGTGACAGCACAGAAGCAGGAAGAGATTGTAATCCTTCAGAGAACAATCCTTGACAATGCGGCAGAATATGTGAAACCGGGCGGAGTGCTGGTATTTAGTACCTGTACTATCGCAAAGGAAGAGAATGAAGAGAACATGTTGTGGTTTATGAATAATCATCCGTTCAAACTGGAGAGTATTGATCCGTATCTTCCGGAAGAACTGCATTCTGAGACAACAGCTCTGGGTTATCTTCAGCTTCTGCCGGGAGTACACAAAACAGATGGCTTCTTTATTGCAAAATTCAGGAGAAAATAAGTAATGACAGACATTAAGTCAATGACGATCGACGAATTAAAGAAACTGATGACCACTCTGGGAGATAAGCCTTTTCGTGCGAAGCAGATTTACAGCTGGCTGCATGAACACCTTGTTACTTCTTATGATGAGATGACCAATCTTTCCAAAAGCCTGAGGGAAAAACTGAAAGAATATCCTGTCACAGCACTGAAGATGGTAGATGTACAGACATCCCGGATTGACGGTACACAGAAGTATCTGTTCCGTCTCAGTGATGGAAATGTGATAGAGAGTGTTCTCATGCGGTATAAACATGGAAATTCTGTCTGTATTTCTTCTCAGGTGGGATGCCGCATGGGATGCAGATTCTGTGCATCTACCATAGGAGGACTGACCAGATGTCTTCTCCCGTCAGAAATGCTGGATCAGATATACAGGATACAGGCTCTGACAGGAGAAAGAGTTTCCAATGTTGTGGTCATGGGAACGGGGGAACCTCTTGATAATTATGAAAATCTTCTCAGGTTTATACATATCCTGACAGAAGACGGAGGACTTCATATCAGTCAGAGAAACCTGACTGTATCTACCTGTGGGTTGGTTCCGAAGATTTATGACCTTGCAAAAGAAAAGCTTCAGATGACACTTGCACTTTCCCTTCACGCACCTAATGATGTGAAGCGACGGGAACTGATGCCGATCGCAAACAAATACAGCATGGATGAGGTTCTGGAAGCCTGCCGTTATTATTTTAAAGAAACCGGGCGCAGGATCACATTTGAATACAGTCTGGTAGCCGGAGTTAATGACAGCGATGAGGATGCAAGGGAACTTCCGGCAGGATCAGAGATATGAACTGCCATGTAAATCTGATCCCGGTAAACCCTATTAAGGAACGTTCCTTTGTGCGTTCAACAAGACAGGCTGTGGAGAATTTCAAAATAAAACTTGAAAAATGTGGAATAAATGTTACTATTAGAAGAGAAATGGGCAGTGATATTGATGGTGCCTGTGGACAGTTAAGAAAAAGTTATATGGAAAAAACAGAAAGCGAGAAGTGACATGAGGATATATTCAGCTACTGATGTCGGGCAAAAGCGGAAGATGAACCAGGATTATGTGTTCGCAACTGCTGACCCGGTTGGAAATCTTCCGAATCTGTTTGTTGTTGCAGATGGTATGGGTGGTCATAATGCAGGTGATTATGCATCCTCTCATGCGGTTACATCTATGGTGGAGGAAATCCGGCAGGATGCGGATTTTAATCCGGTAAAGGTAATCCGTCATGCCATTGAATGTGTAAATACCGAGATTCTTACCCAGGCACAGCAGGATGAGAAACTCAGAGGAATGGGAACAACGATGGTGGCAGCTACTATCGTAGGACATTACGCTTATGTGGCAAATGTAGGTGACAGCAGACTTTATGTGATCGGAGAGAAGATTCAGCAGATAACAAGGGATCACTCACTGGTGCAGGAGATGGTAAGAATGGGAGAACTTGACCCTGAACAGGCAAGGAAGCATCCTAAGAAAAATATCATTACAAGAGCACTTGGAGCAGAGAAAACAGTGGATATTGATTTCTTTGATCTGAAACTGGAACCCGGAGATGTAGTTTTGATGTGTTCGGACGGGCTCAGCAACATGGTTGAGGACAGCCAGCTGAGGGAAATCATTTCTGACACATCTACAGATCTGGATGAAAAAGGAAGGATACTTATAAGAGAAGCAAACCGCAATGGCGGCAAGGATAATATTGCAATTGTATTGGTAGAACCATTCACAGACGAGGTGAAAGCATGTTAAAAACGGGAATGATCATAGCAGAACGCTATGAGATATTAGGAAAAATTGGTACCGGCGGAATGGCGGACGTATACAAGGCAAAAGACCATAAGCTGAATCGGTTTGTTGCTGTAAAAGTTCTTAAGCCGGAATTCAGAGAGGATACGACGTTTATCCGCAAGTTTAAAAGTGAGGCTCAGGCTGCAGCAGTCCTGACACATCCGAATATAGTGAATGTATTTGATGTTGGTGACGATAACGGAGTTATTACATTGTTATGGAGCTTATTGAGGGAATTACTCTCAAGGAGTACATTTCCAAAAAGGGAAAGCTTTCTGTAAAAGAAGCAACCAGTATTGCAATCCAGGTCTCCATGGGACTGGAAGCTGCACACAGCCATGGGATTGTACATCGTGATGTAAAACCGCAGAATATTATCATTTCCATGGATGGAAAGGTAAAAGTAACAGATTTTGGTATTGCAAGAGCCGCTTCTTCCAATACCATAAGCTCAAATGTAATGGGATCTGTTCATTACAGTTCACCGGAACAGGTCAGAGGCGGATACAGTGATGAGAAGAGTGATATTTATTCACTGGGTATCACAATGTATGAAATGGTTACAGGGAAGGTTCCTTTTGACGGAGATACCACAGTAGCTATTGCTATCAAACATCTTCAGGAAGAGATTGTTCCTCCAAGTATTTATACACCGGAGCTTCCCCACAGTCTGGAGCAGATCATTCTGAAATGTACACAGAAAAGCGTGGATCGCCGTTATCAGAATATGGAGGATGTGATCGCAGATCTGAAGCATTCTCTGATCGATCCACAGGGAGATTTCGTAACGCTGACGTCTGTGGATAACGAAGCAAAAACAGTTGTGATCTCAGATAAGGAGCTTGGCGAGATCAAACATATGCCGAAGCAGATCGCAAAGTCAGAACCTGAGGCTCTGGAAGAAGAAATCAATGAAACAGATTATGATGATGAGCCGGAAGTGAAAAAGCACAGGAAGAAATCAGATAAGCCTGAGAAAAAGAAAAAAGGAGGCGGACATGGGCTGACTATTGTAATGCTTCTGATGGGTGTTGTGATTCTGATAGCAATCATTCTGGTCGCAGGAAAGGCGTCCGGACTTATTGGAAGTAACAATGATACAGACAAAAAAACTGAGGCCTCAGATACATCGGAATCAGATGATGACGGAATGATAACTGTGCCGAATCTGGTAGGAAAAACAGAGGATGAAGCAAAGAATATCACAAAGGATATGAAACTGGGTATTCAGCCTATGGGCGAGGAGGCTTCAAATCAGGCAAAAGGAACCATTTCTTCACAGGATATTCCAAAGGGAAGTAAAGTAGAGCAGTATACGACCATTAAGTATTATATCAGCAAGGGTGCGCAGAAGATCACAATTCCGGATGTGGATGGACAGACCGGAGTAGACGCACAGCAGACTCTGGAAGATATGGGATTAACTGTTGAGGTACAGAAAGAATACAGTGAATTAAATGATGATGGTACTCCGGTTACAGATCCGGGATATGCAGTCTCCACAACTCCGGCAGCCGGAAACTCTGTTTCAGCAGGGGACAGCGTAACACTGCTTGTCAGTCGAGGCGTGGACTATGGAGACAGTGTGGAGGTTCCAAGTGTTGTCGGGATGACAAAGAATGATGCAGTTACTACTTTTGGTAAGTTCCTCAATGTGGAAGTAAAAGAGGAAAAGAGTACAGAGGTGGCAGAAGGAGAAGTAATTTCACAGGAACCGGAAGCCGGAAACTGGGAAGATCCGGATAATGTAAATGTTGTGATCACAGTAAGTACCGGAGATCAGGAACCTTCGGCTCAGAGTGACAGCGCAGATACTGCTGCATCATCTGATGCTCCGGCACAGACAGCAGATAACAGTGCGGCGGCAGCAGCCGGGGAAGTATGGAAATGTACACAGACCCTGAATACTCCGTCAGGATATTCCGGAGGTCCGGTTCGTCTGGAACTGATCCAGAATGTAAACGGAACACCGACAGCTTCAGTTGTTCTGGAAGATCAGGTAATCCAGTTCCCGTATGATCTGGATATCACAGGTGCACCTGGTATCAGCGAGGTACTTTGTATCTGTCTGAACAGATCAGTGGAACTTATCAGGAACTCGGAAATTATTCTATTACATTTGCTAAGGCTGAATGATCCATGCAGGGAAAGATAATAAAAGGAATTGCAGGATTTTATTACATCTATGCAGAAAATGATGAGATTTATGAATGCAAAGCAAAGGGAATATTCAGAAAAGATAAACAGAAACCTCTTGTAGGGGATAATGTGGAGATAGAGGTTTTGGATGAACAGGAGAAGGAAGGCAGTGTGACTGCCATCCTTCCCAGAAAAAATTCATTGATCCGTCCGGCCGTTGCCAATGTGGATCAGGCTTTTGTGATTTTTGCGATGGAGAATCCTAAACCTAATTTTATGCTGCTTGACCGTTTTCTGATCATGATGGAGAAAGAGAATGTTCCGGCAGTCATATGTTTTAACAAGAAAGATCTTGCAAAACAGGAAGAACTGGAGCTTTTATATGAAACCTATAAGAGTTGTGGATATGATGTGATTTTTTCCAGCACTTTTAATGGAGAGGGTCTGGATGAAATACGTGAGATCCTGAAAGGAAAAACAACTGTAGTTGCAGGACCTTCCGGTGTGGGAAAATCTTCAATTACCAAGCACTGCAGGAAATGTACAGATGGAAACCGGGGAGATAAGTAAGAAGCTGAAACGTGGAAAGCATACCACGCGTCATTCTCAGGTGATACCGGTGGGACATGATACTTATCTGATGGATACACCGGGATTTTCTTCTTTATATCTGACAGATATAGAAGAACAGGAACTTAAGGCGTATTTTCCGGAGTTTCGCAGATATGAAGAACAGTGCAGATTTCAGGGATGCAGACATATCCATGAACCGGACTGTGGCGTGAAAGCAGCATTGGCAGAGCATAAGATCAGCCAGCTTCGCTATGAAGATTATCTGGGACTTTATAATGAATTAAAAGAGAAAAGGAGATTCTAATTATGTATCAGTTGTGCCCTTCTATTTTATCGGCAGATTTAACCGTTTGGGCGAACAGATCAAAACCCTGGAAAAAGAGGGGATTGAATGGCTTCATATTGATGTTATGGATGGTGATTTTGTACCGAGTATTTCTTTTGGAATGCCGGTGATAAAGTCTATCCGAAAGGAATCAAAGTTGTTTTTTGATGTACATCTCATGGTTACAGAGCCTGAGAGATATATCAGAGATTTTGTGGAATGTGGGGCAGATTCCATTACAGTACATGCGGAGGCATGTGAAGATCTTGAGAGAACTATTGAACAGATCAGGGAAGCAGGTGTGAAGGTGGGAGTTTCCATCAAACCGGCTACACCTGTAAACGATATAAGTCATATGCTCAGCGATGTGGATATGGTTCTGATCATGACTGTACAGCCGGGATTTGGCGGTCAGAAGTATATGGAAGAATGTACGGAAAAGATCAGGGAAGTACGTGAACTGATCGAGGCCGAGAATCTGGATGTAGATGTTCAGGTTGACGGTGGCATCAATGATGAGACAATGGAGACAGTGCTCACAGCAGGTGCAAATCTGCTGGTAGCAGGTTCTTATGTTTTCAACGATGATCTGGCAAAAAATGTAAAACATGCCAGAGAACGAATGGATGAGATCATAAGAAGGATTGACTGAGGAAGAGCATGATAGATACGATAATTGTAAGCGGGGGCAATATCCACAGTGATTTTGCCCTCGATTTTTTAAAAAAGAATGAAGCCTGTCTGATCGCAGCTGATAAAGGGCTGGAATTCTTTCTGGAGCATCAACTTTTGCCGGATGCAGTTATTGGAGATTTTGACAGTCTGTCTGAAGATGGGAAAAATTTCTGGAAATTCAGGAAGAAAAAAGTATGGACAGTGAAATTCCTATGGGGGAATGAATGAGTGGAAAGTGCAAAAAGGCTCTAGAAATGAGAAAAAAGAAATAAAAGTTATCCGCCTGAGACCGGAAAAAGATGATTCAGATACACAGTCTGCCATGAATTATGCAATTCGAAACGGTGCAAAGCGGATCATAATCCTTGGAGCGACCGGAAACAGAGTGGATCATTTGATGGCAAATTTCGGACTTCTTGTTCTGGCAAAGAATCAGGAAGTGGAAGTGATACTGGCAGATCAGTATAATTATATGAAACTTGTTTCAGATGGAGAAATCATAAAAAAATCAGAACAGTTTGGGAAATATATATCATTTTTTCCGTTAGAAGGAGATGTGACAGGACTGACGTTGGAGGGATTTAAATATTCACTTGACCATTATCACCTGACAACAGCAGATAGTGGCCTGACAGTGAGTAATGAGATTGTCAGTGACAAGGCAAAAGTTACCTATCGGTCTGGAACATTGCTTATGATAATGTCGCGGGATTAAGCGTGCTGCGATAATACCGTACTTGCACATAATAAGTGGTTATGCTAGAATAATGAAAGTGCAGTAAAAATATCTGAAAATACCATAAAATCAATACATTTAAAGGAGATATAGAAAGAAATGAAATTAGGAATCGTTGTAAATTAGCCTTTTTTCATAAATCTATATACCTCAATAAAAGTCCGTAAAACCGCATGGTTACAAGGTTTTTTGAAATTGTAAATTCATAAAACTTCATACAAAATCATATACTTTCATGCCATTTGGGTGTAGAAATGGGTGTAAAAAGATAGTCGAAAACCAGAGTCCAACGCATTTTATGTATTGATAAATGGGCATACAGATTTCTACGGATAGAACCATATAGCATGATAGAACAGAAGTTAAAATATTATAATGTACCGCACAGGCGGCGTTACCTTATCCCAACAGGGAAACAAGGAACGCCGCTATTTTTTACCCTCATGTTACGCAGTAGGGGCAAAAAGAGCCTTGCTACATAAGGCTTTGCGGGTGCGGTTTTCACAGGGTAAGGGATTGATACCTAAACCCTCAAAATCGCTGTTCTACTGCGTAACAAATATGAAGCAAAGGAGTTGATGAAGGTATGGCAGTTTTCCGCGTGGAGAGAAACACAGGATATACGGTTATGAGTAACCACCATTTACGCAATAAGGAGCTTTCCCTAAAAGCAAAAGGGCTGTTATCACAAATGCTGTCCTTGCCGGAGGATTGGGACTACACCCTTGCGGGGCTGTCCTATATCAACCGGGAAGTATCGACGCTATCCGCACCGCTGTATGGGAGCTTGAAAAAGCCGGATATATCACAAGACGGCAGGGACGCGACGAGAAAGGTAAAATGACCGCTATCGAGTACACCATTTACGAACAGCCACAGCCCCCGGCATTGGATTGTCCGGTATTGGAAAATCCAACAGCGGATAACCCGATATTGGAAAATCCGACACCGGATAACCCGACGTCGGAAAATCCAATGCAATTAAATAAAGATATACAAAAGACTAACTTATCAAAAAAAGAAAAATCAAATACGGATTTATCAAATAACCATTCCATTCCTATCCTTTCCCCTAACCCCTCTCCTTTGAGGGAAGAAACGGCAGAGCCGGAACGGAAAGGAACGGAAGCGGCAGACGCATACAGCGTGTATGAGGAAATCATCAAGGACAATATCGAGTATGAGCATTTTATCAAGCATACCGACATTGACAGGGAACGCTTGGACGAGATTGTGTCCCTTATCCTTGAAACTGTCTGCACCAAACGAAAGACAATCCGTATCGCCGGGGACGATTATCCGGCAGAGCTTGTCAAAGCAAAGTTTATGAAGCTCAACAGCAGCCACATTGAATTTGTCTTTGACTGCATGAAAGAGAACACCACGAAAATCCGCAACATCAAGCAATATCTGAAAGCGGTACTTTTCAACGCACCCAACACCATTGACAGCTATTACACCGCCCTTGTCAACCACGATATGTACGGCGGCTATTAAAAAACAGGAGGATTTTAATATGGCACAGAAAACAGGAGCTTTGATTTTTGATGAAACGGCAGACCGTTACGACATTCGCTTTGACCTTAACGACTACTACGGAGGATTGCATTGCGGGGATTGCCTTGAAGTGTTTGTACGCGGCAAATGGAAGCCGACCCGCATGGAATACGGGGACAACTGGTATCTTGTCGGTGTGAGGGCTTCGGATTTGAACGGGCTGCGGGTGCGTATCTAAAGGCGACATGAAAAATGTACGCCTTATTTTTATGCCCCGAAGCGGCACACCACCCTAACCAAACTATGAAAGGAGGGATTTCATGCAAGATGAAGTCAACGAAAAAGTTGTGTCTTTAGCAATCAAAACATCTAAGCTGACTGCCGAAGTGCTGCAAAAGGCTATGAAAGCCCTGCTTGCCAAAGGCAAAGGGCAGCTAACCAAAGCCCCGCATGGGAAAATCACTATGCGGCAGCTTATGAAGCCGGGAGAAAAGGTTTCCAACATTGAGATTACCGACCAAAATATCAAAGCCTTTGACCTATCGCAAGGAAAAACGGGCTTGATTACAACGTCAAGAAGATTGAGAACGGCAAGCCGCCGACCTATCTTGTGTCTTTTAGGGGCAAGGATATTGACGTTATGACCGAAGCGTTTCGGGAATTTACCGCAAAGAAATTAGGCAGGGATAAAAAGCCCTCTATCCGCAAGCTGCTTTCCACTCTGAAAGACAAGGCGGCAGCTCTGAACGCACAGAGGGACAAAGTGAAGAAAAAGGACAGGGAGGTATCGCTATGAAGCCGGAACTTAAAAAGCTGCTTATCCTAAATGCCCCCTATCTGCTCTTTGTCTATCTCTTTGATAAAATCGGACAGGCGGTGCGGCTCTCTCCGGGGGCTGACCTTTCCGGCAAGGTGCTTTCCCTTGCAGACGGCTTTTCCGCTGCCTTTGCAACCCCACTTCTAAGTTTTGCCCCTATGGATTTGCTTATCGGTATTGTGGGGGCTGTCCTTATCCGGCTTATGGTGTACTTCAAAGGCAAGAACGCGAAGAAATACCGAAAAGGTATCGAATACGGTTCAGCCCGTTGGGGCAACGCCGAAGATATAAAGCCCTACACCGACCCGGTATTTCAAAATAACGTGCTGCTGACACAGACGGAACGGCTTACCATGAACAGCCGCCCGAAGCAGCCGAAGTATGCAAGGAATAAAAATATCCTTGTTATCGGGGGAAGCGGTAGCGGCAAGACGAGATTTTTTGTGAAGCCCAACTTAATGCAAATGCACAGCAGCTACGTTGTAACCGACCCGAAAGGTACGGTTTTAGTCGAGTGTGGGAAGCTCTTACAGCGCGGCGGGTATCGGATAAAGGTGCTGAACACGATAAACTTTAAGAAATCCATGCGTTACAATCCCTTTGCCTATCTCCGCAGCGAAAAAGACATTTTGAAACTGGTAAATACCTTGATTGCCAACACCAAAGGGGACGGGGAAAAAGCCGGGGAGGATTTTTGGGTAAAATCGGAACGGCTCTTTTACTGCGCCCTTATCGGCTACATTTGGTACGAAGCCCCGGAGGAAGAAAAGAACTTCACGACGCTGCTTGAAATGATAAATGCCAGTGAAGCCCGCGAGGACGACCCGGAATTTCAGTCCCCCGTTGACCTCATGTTTGAACGGTTGGAGGAAAAAGACCCGGAACACTTTGCCGTCCGGCAATATAAGAAATTCCTGTTATCTGCGGGAAAGACACGAAGCTCTATTCTCATTTCCTGCGGTGCGCGGCTTGCCCCTTTTGACATTAAGGAGCTGCGCGACCTTATGGAAACCGACGAAATGGAGCTTGACACCATAGGCGACCGCAAGACCGCCCTGTTTGTTATCATCAGCGACACCGACGATACTTTTAACTTTGTCGTGAGTATTCTTTACACGCAGCTTTTCAATCTCCTTTGCGACAAGGCAGATGATGAATACGGCGGCAGGCTGCCCGTCCATGTGCGCTGTCTGTTAGACGAATTTGCAAATATCGGGCAGATACCGAAGTTTGAAAAGCTCATAGCCACCATACGAAGCCGGGAAATCTCCGCGTCGATTATCTTACAGTCGCAAAGCCAGTTAAAGGCAATCTATAAGGACAACGCCGATACCATAGTCGGCAACTGCGACACCACCCTTTTCTTGGGCGGCAAGGAGAAAACCACCCTCAAAGAAATGTCGGAAATCTTAGGGAAAGAAACCATTGACAGCTTCAACACTTCCGAGAACCGGGGGCGCGAGGTATCGCATGGGCTGAACTATCAGAAGTTAGGCAAGCAGCTTATGACGGAAGATGAAATAGCAGTCATGGACGGCGGGAAATGTATTTTACAGCTTAGAGGGGTGCGCCCGTTCTTCTCTGATAAGTACGACATTACAAAGCACCCCAACTATAAATATCTTTCCGACCTATGACAAGAAAAATACTTTTGATATGGAAAAGCATTTAAGGCGCAGACCCGCCCTTGTGAAGCCGGACGAAGCATTTGACTACTACGAAATCAGCGAAAGCGATTTGCAGGAGGACACCGACCATGAATAGACGTATCAGAAAGAAAAAGGATAAGAAAATCACAGAAGCCATAAACGGGCTTGTTTCGATTGCTGAACGACGGGAACAGCAGCGGCAGGCTGCTATCCGGCAATTTGTGAAACGGTGTGAAGCCCTGTATGAGCAGCAGCGAAAAGAAAGGAGGAATTGACGCAGTAACAAAGAAAAAGACAACTTGCATGATACGCGCCCCTACAAAAATTCCTATCGCCCACACTGACAACTGAATACCGCCGCGCGGCAGACACTTACGCAGCGCGGGGACTTATGACCGCGGCAGTTTGAAAACTGACCGCCGTTTTTTATACCCTTTTACGAGGCAAGCCGCATTTGCGGCAGAAAGGAGTTTTATGGAATTTTTCAACAGCGCAATCGGCGTATTACAGACTTTGGTTATCGCTCTTGGAGCAGGACTTGGCATTTGGGGCGTTATCAATCTCTTAGAGGGATATGGAAACGACAATCGTGCGACACGTTCGTAAGTGAAAAGCTTACGCACAAAGTCGAAGGGCAATTGTAGCCCGAAACTTTGGAGACTGATATTCCGATGGGTGAAATGAGGGGGTAACGTCCCGAAGCGCCACCCTAATACTCCGAATGGCGGGGAGCATGCAACGGCTCTCTCCAAAAGTTTATAGAGCTCGGTGAAGTCGGCAGAGAGCAATCGTAAGACTGGTTTTCAGACCAGACACGAAAGCTGTCCAGAGGTGGATGGTGTTGCCTATATGCCGGGGGGTCGGATATCCATGGTGAGAATGTATGAAAATACTGACGAAATTCCGAATGTACGAGTCTAAACGTTGATGCTGTCGAAAGGCAGTACACCTTTCATGGTGGTATCTGTGGGCGAGTAAAATTGGTTGTTATGAAAGTCCATGCATCGTTACAGGCGGTGCGGTTATGCATGACCAGATACAGGCTTAGAGGAAGAACCTAAAGATATCCAATGATAGGAATATCGGAACGTGGAAAGCTGGGAACACGGAGCGGTTGCAGGCCAGTGATGTGGTGGATGGGAATACCTTCGCGAGAGGGCAATAACCATTCTTTATTCCAGTGAGAGTAGTGGCACAGTACCTGTGAAGCCGTGAATAAGTAAGCGGTGGAGGGATAGCCACAAGTCGAATTCAGCAATGAAAATGAAAACACAACAAACACAGCTTCGAGTATGACAAAGAAAATCCAAACCGAAGGGAGAGGATGCCTGTGTTGACTTCGGGGCAGCAAGAAAGGAAAAGTAAACAGAGAAAAATCCGCAACTCAGAGTATTACGACATGGAAGGTACTTTTGACAGGCTGTATGCAGAAAGTAAGAAAGATAAAGCCTTCAACCATCTGATGGAAATCATCGAGAGTGAGGAAAATATCAAGCTTGCATACAGAACGATAAAGAAGAATACAGGAAGTGATACTTCGGGGGTGGATAAAAGGACGATAGCCGACCTTGCAAAGTTAAGCGAGGAAGAATACGTCCGTCTCATACGGAAACAATTCAGTAATTATCATCCACGACCCGTAAGGCGAGTGGAGATACCAAAGCCCAATGGAAAGACCAGACCGCTGGGAATTCCAACTATCGCGGATCGGATCGTACAGCAATGTATTTTGCAGGTTATGGAGCCGATATGTGAAGCAAAATTCAGTGAGAACTCCAACGGGTTCCGCCCGAACCGTTCCGCTGAGACTGCTATTGCGCAATGCATGAGCTGATACAGGTACAGCATCTGTACCATGTGGTTGACCTCGATATTAAAGGCTTCTTTGATAATATCAGCCATACAAAGCTGATGCGTCAGATATGGGCATTGGGAATTCGGGACAAAAAGCTGTTATGCATTATAAAAGAGATGCTGAAAGCACCTGTTGTTCTGCCAAATGGGGAGAAAACATATCCCACACGGGTACCCCGCAAGGTGTGTTATGCGAGCTCGGCATAATGACCCTTATGACGAGATAAACGTTATGACGAGATAACGCTGATTATCTGCGTAAATACGGAATTTCTTTAAATTTATCTCGGCATAATACAAGCAAAAATGCTACACTTTGTTATTCTGTAATCATAAAAAAAGAAAGGAGTCAGAAACTCATGAATCTTGAAATGATTACAGAAGGACTAAAACAACTGTTGCAGGAAAACAACTATTCTTCTGCAACCATCCGCTTTTATGAAGGTGAATGGAATAAGATCCAGTGCTTTCTTACGGAAGAGTACGGAAATACCGAATACGATATGGAACGGGGACTTAAATATCTCGAAAAACAATACGGCTTCATTACGAAATATAATAATGGAACGCTTTCCCAACAGAGAGTCCAATTGCTCCGTGTTGTGCATATGCTGGAAGATTACCGTTTGCATCAGGTGCTTACCAGAAGATACTATGCCCCAAAAAATCCTATTACGTTGAATGCGTACTATTTAAATTTATATACGGATTATTTAGATTTTCTGAATTCTACGGAACTGTCAGCAAGTACAATCGGACATTATAAAGGGATTTCCAGGGCTTTTATGGACTATCTTCAGCAGAGGAAGATTGGAACTATAGAAAATATCACTATGGATGTTTGCAATTCTTATCTGAAAACGCTGGCAGGGTATAGTTTTAAGACCATAGAACAGAATGTTTGCGGGATCAGACATTTTCTGCGTTTTATTTATTCTATCGGAATACTCTCCACTGATTATGCTGAAAAGATCCATATGCCTGCTGTTTCCAAAAGTGCCAAAATACCTTCTGCATGGAAACTTGATGAACTGAAAGCAATGCTTTCGGTCATTGATCGGAACAGCCCTATCGGAAAACGTGACTATGCAATGATCCTTCTTGCATGTGTTCTTGGTCTTCGGATTGGAGATATCAAAAACCTGCGTTTCCAAAACTTTAACTGGGAAGATAAAAAGCTGTCTCTCATACAGCATAAAACACATAAACCATTAACTCTGCCAATACCTGATGCGGTAGGCTGGGCGGTGATCGATTATATCAAAAATGGGCGACCTCAGTACTACGAATCGGATCAGGTGTTCCTGAAACATATGCCGCCATTTGATCCTATCGGCAATGAAAACCATATGCAGCAACAGCTTGTAAGATACATGAGGAAAGCAGGTATCGACCAGCGTACAAAAAAGCACTCCGGCTTTCATTCCTTAAGACATTCTGCCGGCTCCATGCTACTGGAAATGGAGACACCGCTTCCGGTCATTACAGATATCCTTGGGCACTCTGATTCTGATGTAACGGCTGTTTATCTGAAGACAGATCTGCAGAAACTGGCCGAATGTGTGCTTTCACCGGAGGAATTCTGCCATGGATAAAGAAATCTATAACAGCATTTTTCAAGAGGAGATCCATGATCTTATAGCATTAAAACGTGCACTTGGATTCTCTTATGAATCAGAAGCAGGCTCCTTGCGACGCATTGACACCTTTTTATGTGAAAACAATCTTTCCGAAAAGCGTATCTCTAAAGAGCTTTGTGACCTATGGTGCAGAAAAAGGACTTATGAAACTGTCACAAATCAGGCGAGCCGTATCAGTGTCATGCGGGTTTTCTGCAAATATCTCAACGATATCGGGATTCCTGCATATATTCCGCCGAAAAGGATCACCCGGAAAAGGAGCAGATACGATGCACATATTTACACAGATGAAGAACTTCAAAGTTTTTTTGATGCAGTTGACAAAAGTCAGTCGGTGCCGGATTCCTGCCCGTATCGTGCTGATGTGATGCCGGTCTTTTTCCGTATCCTGTACACCAGTGGAATGCGCGTTTCAGAGCTGCGCCTTGCCAGAATCCGTGATATCAACCTCGGAGAAGGATATATCATATTCACGAGGCCAAAAATCATAAAGAGCGGTATGTCCCCATCCATCCTTTACTTACAGACAAATGCAAGGAATTAAAAGAAAATATCCATGTCCATTCATCCGATGATGAATATTTCTTTATGCTGCTTCCGGGAAGACCGATGACTTTAGGAAATGTATATAAAAATTTCAGGCGCTATCTGGAACAGGCTGGGATCTCTCACACTGGAAAAGGTCCCCGTATCCATGACTTCCGCCATACTTATTGCGTAAATCTTCTCCGCAAATGGAGCGATGAAGGAAAAGACCTGATTGCGTATCTTCCATATATGCGTACAATGCTTGGACATGAAAGTTTTGAGGAAACAGCGTATTATCTAAAACTTACGGCGGAACGTTTTCCATATATAAAAGAACGGATGATGGAATCTTTTCCTGATCTGATCAGGGAGGCAGTTATCAATGAACACGAATTCTACTGATTTTGCCTGTCTGGTCACAGGATTTTTAACGGACTATCTGCCGCATCATAGATGTTATTCCAGGAATACCATTCTCAGTTACAGAGACACTTTGAAACTGTTCCTTCGGTTTTTAAAAGAAGAAAAAGAAACCTCTCCGAATTCTTTTTATATCAAGGACTTCAAACGTGAACTGGTGATTGAATTCCTGGAATGGTACCGGAACAACGGGCTGGTATAACTGCAGCAAATCAACGGCTGGCTGCATTGAAAGCATTCAGTGATTATGCACAGCTGGAACATATCGAGTACATTGCCCCTTTACAGAATGTCTCTGGGATCAGGGCAAAAAAGGCTGCACCGAAAGAAGTATCTTTCCTGACTGTGGAACAGATGTCATCACTTATAAACAGTCCGGATGTTAATTCCCATACCGGTTTCCGACACAGGGTGATCCTGACACTTTTGTATGACAGTGGGTGCAGAGTTCAGGAATTATGCGATATCACGATAGCCGATATATCGTTAGGTTCTGTTGCAACCGTAAGATTACACGGAAAAGGCAACAAATATCGTACAGTCGTGATAGCAGACGCAACAGCAAAACTTGTCGAAAACTATCTTAGCCGGTACCGTTCATACGCTGTAGGAACCGATTTTTTTAATCACTAACCGTTATCATCGAAAGATTGACCGCGATGGTATCTCTTATATCATAAAAAAATATGTAGATGCGATCCGCAAAAAAGATGCAACATTCCCAGAACATGTACATTGTCATATGTTTCGTCATTCAAAAGCAATGCATATGTTGGAAGCCGGTATCAATATCGTCTATATCAGAGATTTCCTCGGGCATGAGGATATTTCTACGACGATGGTTTACGTGAGAGCTGATAATCGTCTGAAAAATGATGCGGTAAATGCACTTGCTCCAAAAGTTACTGAGGAAAAAGATTTTCCTGACTGGAACAAAGATAAAGATCTTTTACAGTTTTTAAATTCCTTAAAGTAGAGAATTATTATGCCGAGTTACGCAAATAGAAACACTGGCAAAATCTAAGAATACTGAACGTATCTCGGCATAACATCTATCTCGTCATAAGGCGGTATTTTGTCGCCATTGCTTGCAAACATTGTTTTGAATGAACTGGACTGGTGGATTGCTTCCCAGTGGGAACAGATGCCAACAAAGACAAAGTTCAAAACGAGGAACAATGCGCAGGGAACAGAGATTAAGAGCCACGCTTACAGGGCTCTGCGCCGGAGCAGATTAAAAGAGATGCATGCAGTTCGGTACGCAGATGATTTTAAAATTTTCTGCGCATCACATGAGGATGCTGTCAGAGCATACAAGGCAACAGAGTTATGGCTAAAGGACAGGCTGGGGCTGGAAATCAGCTGACAAATCCAAAGTAGTTAATCTCAAAAGACAGTATTCTGATTTTCTCGGGTTCAAGCTGAAAGTCCGTAAAAAGGGTAAGAAATATGTGGTTCGGTCTCATATGAGCGATAAAGCATACAAAAAGGCTCATGATAAAGTCTCGGAAGAAGTAAAGGAACTGGCTCATTCGTCAGATGATAATGCTCAGTTCATGCAGCTTCAGAAATACAACTCTGTAGTTGCTGGACTTCATGAATACTATTGTATTTCCACAGAAGTATCTCATGACTTCAGCAGACTTGCTTTTAGTATCAACAAACAGCTCAGAAACAGACTGAAAGGCGACTTATCCAAAAAGGGACAGCTCAGAAATGGGTTCATCAAAGAAAAGTATGGAGCAAGCAGACAGATGAGGTTCCTTCATGGACGTCCGGTGGTTCCACTGGGATATGTCCAGCCGAAGAATGCCCAGCATAAGAGGAAATCCATCAATAAATACACGGCCAAAGGTCGGGAACAGATTCATAAGAATCTTGCAATCAACACAGCGACAATGTTATGGCTGATGAGAAATCCTGTAAAGGGCAGAACCATTGAATATGCGGATAACCGTATTTCCTTGTATGCAGCACAGTATGGTAAATGTGCAGTGACGGGAATTCCGATGGATTCCCATGATATCACTGCCACCATAAAGTGCCGGTAAGCAATGGCGGTTCGGATGACTACGCAAATCTTATTCTTGTCAGCAAAGCGGTTCATATCCTTATCCATGCTTCTTCAGAACCTACGATTGAAAAGTACCTGAAATCCTTAAATCTTGACAATAAACAAATGGAAAAGCTTAACAAACTCCGTACTATGGCAGAAATGCCACCTATTATTCTTTGAATTTAATGCTGTAACGAAGTGTGTAAGTTGTGTTTAAAAGCCCTGGACGGCTGAATTCGATGGAGCGCCGTGTGCGGTGAAAGTCGCATGCACGGTGTGGAGCGGGGGAAAATCCGGAGATAACTTCAAAGGATTACCTATCGCTATCGGGCGCAAAATCACAGGGCATTAAGCAGCTCATGGCAGGCGGCGGTGTTGCCCTTATCGGCACTATCCTTGTACCTCTGCTTTCCGGCTTGTTCGGTTAAGCGCGGGTAGCTGCCTATGCAGAGCATACTTGACGCGATTAACGAATGGATAAAGGAAATTCTTATCGGAGCGATAAACGGTAATCTGTCAACTATGTTCGGGGACGTAAACGAAAAAGTCGGGACTATCGCAAACGAGGTAGGACAGACCCCGCAAGGGTGGAACGCCAACATTTTCAGCATGATACAGACCCTTTCTGAAAATGTAATCGTCCCGATTGCGGGGCTTGTCATTACCTATGTCCTATGCTACGAGCTAATCAGCATGGTAACGGAAAAGAACAATATGCACGACATAGAAACATTCATGTTCTTTAAGTGGATATTCAAAGCCTTTGTCGCGGTGTTTATCGTAACCAACACGTTCAACATCACAATGGCGGTCTTTGATATGGCGCAGCATATCGTTTCCGGCGCAGCGGGGGTTATCGGCGGCGATACGAATATCGACGTTGCCGAAGCCCTTGCCGCCATGCAGGAGGGGCTTGAAGATATGGAAATCCCCGAACTGCTCTTACTTGTGCTTGAAACAAGCCTTGTGAGCCTTTGCATGAAAATCATGTCCGTACTGATAACCGTTATCCTATACGGCAGAATGATAGAGATTTACCTTTACTGTTCGGTATCGCCTATTCCATTTGCGACCATGACCAACAGAGAATGGGGACAGATTGGAAACAACTACCTAAAAGGGCTGTTCGCTCTTGGTTTTCAAGGCTTCCTCATTATGATATGTGTCGGTATTTACGCCGTACTGGTAAACGATATGATAATCGCAGACAATCTGCACAGCGCGGTATTTTCCCTTGCCGCCTATACGGTTATCCTCTGTTTTTCCCTGTTCAAATCCGGCACACTGGCAAAATCCATATTCAACGCCCACTAAGGGCAGAAAGGAGGTTTTTTCTTGGCGTATGTACCTGTACCCAAAGACCTATCCAAAGTCAAAACAAAAGTCGCTTTCAATCTGACAAAGCGGCAAATCGTTTGTTTTGCGGCGGCTCTCTTAATCGGACTGCCGCTGTTTTTTTTGCTCAAAGGCAGCGCAGGGACAAATCTTGCGGCTATGGCGATGATTGTCGTCATGCTCCCCTGCTTCCTGCTTGCCATGTATGAAAAGCATGGACAGCCCCTTGAAGTGGTGGTTAAGAACATCATTCAGACAAAGTTTACCCGCCCAAAGGAGCGACCTTACAGAACCGAAAACCTATACGCTGTCTTGGAAAAGCAGCGAAACTTAGAAAAGGAGGTATCAGCGATTGTCAAAAGGACAAACAAAAAAAGACGCGGGAAGCCGCAGGAAACAGGCGTAAGCTGACCCGCGCCGAAAAGAAACAGATTGCCGAAGCTATCCGAAAGGCTAAAGGCGACGGCAAAGCCCGCACCGCACAGCAGACCATTCCCTACCTTGCCATGTACCCGGACGGTATCTGCAAGGTTACGGAAAAGAGATATTCAAAGTGCGTCGTGTTCGAGGACATCAATTATCAGCTTGCACAGGCTGACGATAAGACCGCCATTTTTGAAAACTGGTGCGATTTCCTCAACTACTTTGACGCGAGCGTGAGCGTGCAGCTTTCTTTCATCAATCAAGGAACGCAGCGGGAACAGGCAGAAAAAGCAATCTCTATCCCCGCACAGGAGGACGCTTTTAACTCTATCCGCACCGAGTATTCGGATATGCTGAAAAATCAGCTTAGTAAAGGCAACAACGGGCTTGTGAAGCACAAATACATTACCTTTACTGTTGAAGCCGATAACAAGGCGGCTGCAAAGTCAAGGCTTTCCCGTATCGAAACCGACGTGCTTAACAATTTCAAGGTGCTTGGCGTAACCGCCCGCCCCTTATCCGGCTATGAACGCTTAAAGGTGCTGCATGGGGTATTCCACCCGGAGGGCGAGCCGTTCTCCTTTTCCTTTGACTGGCTTACCCCGACAGGGCTGTCTACAAAGGATTTTATCGCCCCGTCCTCTTTCCGTTTTGGCGAGGGCAGATATTTCCGCATGGGGCGTAAAATCGGCGCGGCGAGCTTCCTTGAAATCCTTGCGCCGGAACTCAACGACCGTATGCTTGCTGACATACTGGACTTGGAAACAGGTGTAATCGTCAACTTACATATCCGCAGTATCGACCAGTCGGAAGCAATCAAGACCATTAAGCGCAAAATCACAGACCTTGACAAGATGAAGATTGAGGAACAGAAAAAAGCGGTTAGAAGCGGCTATGACATGGATATAATCCCGTCCGACCTTGCCACCTTTGGCAGCGAAGCAAAGAACTTGTTGCAGGACTTACAGAGCCGCAACGAGCGAATGTTTCTCCTTACATTCCTTGTGGTAAACATGGCAGACACGAAGCGGAAACTGGAAAATGACATTTTCGCTGCGGCGGGTATCGCACAGAAATACAACTGCCGCCTGACACGCCTTGACTATCAGCAGGAAGCGGGGCTTTTATCCAGTGTGCCGATTGGGAAAAACCTTATCCCGATACAGCGGGGGCTTACCACATCAAGCACCGCTATTTTCATTCCCTTTATCACGCAGGAGCTTTTTCAGACGGGGCAAGCCCTGTACTATGGCTTGAACGCCCTTTCTAACAATATGATACTCTGCGACAGAAAGCAGCTCAAAAACCCAAACGGCTTATCTTGGGAACGCCGGGAAGCGGTAAGAGTTTCGCCGCCAAAAGGGAAATGACAAATGCTTTCCTCATTACTGACGACGACATTATCATCTGCGACCCGGAAGCCGAGTATTTTCCCTTGTGCAGCGTCTGAACGGGCAAGTGATACGGCTTTCCCCTACGGCAGGGGCATTGACGGCAAGCCCCAGTATGTAAACCCTATGGATATAAACCTTAACTATTCCGAGGACGACAACCCGTTAGCCTTGAAATCTGATTTTATCCTTTCCCTCTGCGAGCTTGTCATTGGCGGCAAGGAGGGTTTGCAGCCTGTCGATAAGACCGTCATTGACAGGGCTGTAAGAAATGTGTACCGTCCGTTCCTTGCAGACCCCGACCCGGCAAAAATGCCTATCTTGGGCGACCTTTACGACGAGCTGTTAAGACAGCCGGAGCCGGAAGCTGCCCGTATCGCGGCGGCATTGGAGCTGTATGTTTCCGGCAGCCTTAATGTATTCAACCACAGAACCAACGTGGAACTTTCTAACCGCCTTGTCTGCTTTGATATAAAGCAGCTTGGGAAGCAGCTTAAAAAGTTAGGTATGCTCATTGTGCAAGACCAGACATGGAACAGGGTAACGATAAACCGCGCAGAAAAGAAATCCACCCGCTACTATATGGACGAGTTTCACTTGCTCTTAAAAGAGGAACAGACCGCCGCTTACAGCGTGGAGATTTGGAAGCGTTTCCGTAAATGGGGCGGTATCCCCACAGCCATTACGCAGAACGTCAAAGACCTTTTGGCAAGCCGCGAGGTGGAAAATATCTTTGAAAACAGCGATTTTGTCCTCATGCTCAATCAAGCGCAGGGCGACCGTACTATCCTTGCAAAGCAGCTTAATATTTCCCCGCAGCAGATGAAGTATGTTACCCACACCGAAGCGGGCGAGGGGCTTATCTTCTATGGAAATGTGGTGCTGCCTTTTGTAGACCGCTTCCCGAAAGATACCGAGCTTTACAGGGTAATGACAACGAAGCCGGAGGAAGTTTCCGAAAGCGGAAAGTGAGGTGCAGACCATGAAGCAATATAAATCCCGCGATAAAATCACGCAGAAAATGACCCGCGACGGGCTTATCGAGGTAAACGAAACACAGCAGACCGCCGAGCGTATCAGTAAACGGGAACAGGACGCGGATTTTCAAAAGTCCCCGGAGCAGCAAACCACACAGGACGGGACGCAGCTTCAAGGTTTACCGTCCCAAACTTCCCCGTTACCCCACGCACCGGGAGCTGCCCCCGCAAGGGACACCGCCACCGCAGACCGCGTCATGGAGCATATCGAAGCCGCACAGACCCGCAAATCCAGTAAAAAGGCGGTACGCAAGGCACAGGAGGAAGCCACCGCACAAACAACATCTTCCCGCTTGCAGTTTACCGAGGAAGAACTTGCCGCCCCGGAACTGGAACGCTATATTGAAAAATCAAACAAAGCCGCTGACCGACTGGACGCGGCAAAGGCAGCTATCCCAAAGCAAAAGAAACTGGTTAAGAAGCGCACCTTTGACGAAGCCGCAGGCAAGGCAAAGACCCGCTTACGCTTTGAAGAACAGGAAAAACCAATACCCGGCGGCAAAAAGGGAAACCCGCTGTCCCGCCCTGCACAGGAAGCAGGGATTTTCGTCCATAACAAGATACATTCCGTTGAAAAGGACAATTCCGGCGTTGAGGGGGCGCATAAATCAGAGGAACTTGCCGAGCGCGGCGCGAAATACGGAGCGCGGAAGTTAAAACAGGGCTACCGCAGCCATAAGCTCAAACCCTACCGGGAAGCAGCAAATGCAGAAAAGGCAGCATTTAAGGCAAACGTCAACTTCCAGTATCACAAGACCCTGCACGACAACCCGCAGCTTACCTCTAACCCGCTTTCCCGTTTCATGCAGAAACAGCAGATAAAACGCCAGTATGCAAAGGCGGCAAAGAAAGGAGGGGCAAAAGCCGCAGCGGAAGCCACAAGAAAGACGGCGAAGAAAACCGCCGAGGAAACGAGGAAAGCCGCCGCATTTGCGGCAAGACACCCGGCGGGCATTTTGATTGCAGTTGCCGCGCTGCTTCTCTTTATTATGATTTCCGCAGGGCTGTCCTCTTGCGGGGCTATGTTTTCGGGCTTGACAAACGGGGTACTTGGCACGTCCTACACGTCCGAGGACAGCGACCTTGTGGCAACGGAACAGAACTACACCGCTATGGAAAATGCCCTGCAAAGTGAGATCGACAATATCGAAAGCACCCACCCCGGCTATGATGAATACCGCTACGACCTTGACAGTATCGGGCATAACCCCCACGAATTAGCGTCTTACTTGACCGCCCTCTTACAGAGCTACACCCCGCAGAGCGCACAGGCAGAGCTTGAACGTATCTTTGCCATGCAATACACCTTGACGCTGACCGAGGAAGTGGAAATACGCTACCGCACCGAAACAAGCACCGACCCGGAAACCGGGGAAACCACCACCGAGGAAGTCCCTTATGAGTATTACATCTTGAATGTGAAACTAACAAACAAGCCTATTTCCGAGCTTGCGGAGAAACTTCTTACGCCGGAGCAGCTTGAAATGTACCGGGTGTATTTGGAAACAAGCGGCAACAAACCGCTGATTTTTGGCGGCGGTTCTCCCGACGGAAGCCCGTCCGAGGATTTAAGCGGCGTGGAGTTTGTAAACGGTACGCGCCCCGGAAATCAAGAGCTTATGGAGCTTGCAAAGCAGCAAGCCGGAAATGTGGGCGGCTACCCTTACTGGTCTTGGTACGGCTTTAACAGCCGCGTGGAATGGTGTGCCTGTTTTGTATCATGGTGCTACAATCAAGCCGGAAAAAGCGAACCGCGCTTTGCGGGCTGCGAATGGCAGGGTGTCCCTTGGTTTCAGTCAAGGGGACAATGGGGCGCACGCGGCTATGAGAATATCGCACCGGGCGACGCTATCTTTTTCGATTGGGATTTAGACGCGTTGCCGACCATGTGGGGCTTGTGCTTGGCAGGGACGGCAGCCGCGTCTATACCGTTGAGGGCAATTCCGGCGACGCCTGCAAGATAAAGAGCTATGACCTTAACTATCAATGTATCAAAGGCTACGGGCTGATGAACTGGTAAAGCAGCCCCAAAAAGAAAGGAGAAATGACCTATGGCAAACAATAAAATCGACCGTATCAATAAGGAAATCGCAAAGACCCGCGAGAAAATCACAGAGTATCAGAACAAGTTAAAAGGACTGGAAGCGCAGAAAACCGAAGCGGAAAACCTTGAAATCGTGCAGCTTGTACGGGCTATGCGTCTGACCCCGCAGGAACTTAACGCTATGCTGTCCGGCGGCGGTATTCCCGGCATAAACGCCGCACACGCTACCGAAGCGGCAGACTACGAAGAACAGGAGGAAAATGCAGATGAAGAATAAACTGAAAAAGACCATGACTGCCCTTTGTGCCGCCCTTATCCTTATGGGCGGTTTTTCTGTCCCTGCCTATGCACAGGGCGCAGCCACAGAGCCGAACGCCGGGGACGCGACCAACGACAGCGGCGTGATTGTGGAGGAAAAAGAGGAAACGCCGCCCCTTACCCCAAAGGGAAACGCAACACTGGTTGACGATTACGGCGGCAATAAGCAGCTTATCACTGTTACCACCAAAGGCGGCAACTATTTCTATATCCTCATTGACCGCGCCGTCGAGGGCGAACAGACCGTACATTTCCTAAATCAAGTGGACGAAGCCGACCTTATGGCACTGACCGAAAACGGCGAAGCTGCCAAAAAGCCGGAAATCTGTAACTGTACGGAAAAATGCGAAGCCGGAAAGGTAAACACGTCCTGCCCGGTATGTGTTACCAGTATGACAGGCTGCACAGGTAAAGAACCTACCCCAACACCAACTGAGCAGCCGGAAGAACCGAAAGAAAAAGGCGGCAATCCCGGTGTGGTGCTTGCCTTAGTCCTCTTTGCCCTGCTTGGTGGCGGCGCAGCGTTCTGCTACTTTAAGTTTATGAAGCCGAAGCAGAATGTAAAGGGCGATACCGACCTTGAAGATTTTGAATTTGAGGATTACGACGAGGACGAGCCGGAAGCAGATACCGGGGAAACTCCCGAAGATGAAGAAACGGGGGAAGAAACCCTATGACCCTGTTTACCGACAATCCCTTTGAAAAGATGATGATACAGAAACCGAACGGGCGGCGTGATAATGCGCCGCCCGTTCCTTATCCCCCGGCTTGCGCTTCCTGCCCTTATAAGGGACAGTCCCCTTGTGTGGGGTACTGTCTGAAACAGGTACAGAAGAAAAAAGAAACCGAGCCGGAACGCTGAAAAGAAATGTGGAGAAACTTCTTTTTGTGTGGTAAAATAATTATCATATAGCAAAGGAGCTGATGAATTGGGAAATAAATTAACAGACGCTTTAATAGCAACTGGAAAAGGGGCTGTATCATTATTCCCCGGAGGTGGTTTTTTAGCCGAGTATATAAGTTTGGCACAAGGGTATGTGGCTGATAAACGAATGAATGAGTGGAAGCAAAGAGTTGAGGAAATATTAGAAAAAATTCCACGCTCAATAGATGAATTGGCACAAGATGAGGCGTTCTATTCTTGTGTTCAAGTTGCAACTATGGGAGCAATGAGAGCATATCAGAAAGAAAAGCAAGAGCTTTTTGCTAATGCACTTTATTCTTCTGCAAACAATATAGATATACCAACGGATAAAAAACTTTTTTACTTGTCATTACTTGGAAGTTATACATTAAGTCATATAATGTTGCTAAAATATTTCGCACAAGATAATTACAATGAAAAGGTTATTAAGCGAAGTGGAACAACAATTCGGACGATTGGTGGAACAGAACACCCGATAAAAGGCATTGTTGAGAAACTTCCTTGCTTTGCAGATGATATAATGTTTGTAAAACATATTGCAGGACAGCTTTGTTCAGACAGTTTAATAAGCATTGTAGATTTTGATACACCTGTTTCAACAGAACTTGCAAGAGCAAAAAGAACCACAAAATACGGAGATGAATTTTTAAAATTTATTCAAGACTATCAATAGATAGCTTATTTGTAGAGTAGCCAGAAATGGCTGCTCTTTTCTTTTACCCGAAAGGAGGATTTATCATTGATTTTAGTTATCGCAGAAAAGCCCAGTGTGGCGCAGACAATCGCTGCCGTACTTGGAGCAAAGGAAAAGAAAGACGGATTTCTCACAGGAAGCGGCTATATCGTTTCTTGGTGCGTAGGACATTTGGTAGGGCTTTCCGAAGCTGCCGCCTACGGGGAACAGTATAAAAAGTGGAGCTATGACAGCTTACCGATTTTGCCGCAGGAATGGAAGTACACCGTTGCTTCTGATAAGGAAAAGCAATTCAAAACCCTAAAGGAGCTTATGCACCGGGCAGACGTTTCCAAAGTCGTCAATGCCTGCGACGCAGGCGCGAGGGAGAACTCATTTTCCGTTTTGTCTATGAAATGGCGGGCTGCAAGAAACCTATGCGTCGCCTTTGGATTTCTTCTATGGAGGACAGTGCAATCAAAGAGGGCTTTTCCCGTCTGAAGAACGGCGAGGAATACGACGCGCTCTTTGCTTCCGCATTATGCAGGGCAAAGGCTGACTGGTTAATTGGTATCAATGCCACCCGGCTTTTTTCTGTCCTTTACAACCACACCTTGAACGTGGGGCGCGTACAGACCCCGACCTTAAAAATGCTTGTTGACCGGGACGCAGCGATTACCACTTTCAAGAAAGAAAAATACTACCATGTGCGCCTTGCCTTATCCGGCGCGGAAGCTGCAAGTGAAAGAATTTCAGATAAGGCAGAAGCGACGCATTAAAAACGACTTGCGAAGCGTCGCGGGCAGTCTGTACTTCCCTTGTGAAAGAGAAAAAGACAATAGCCCCGCCGAAGCCCTTTGACCTTACTTCTTTACAGAGGGAAGCAAACTGCCTGTTCGGTTATACCGCAAAGCAGACCCTTGACCTTGCACAAGCCCTGTATGAAAAGCGTTTGCTTACTTATCCGAGAACAGACAGTAGCTATCTGACTGACGACATGGGCGACACAGCGGCGGGCATTATCAAGCTGCTTTGTGGGAAATTTTCTTTTATGGCGGGAAAAGACTTCACGCCGGAGCTTGGAAAGGTTCTGAACAGTAAAAAGGTATCAGACCACCATGCCATTATCCCGACTATGGAGCTTGCAAAGACTGACCTTTCCGCGCTGCCGGAAAGCGAAAGGAATATCCTTACCCTTGCCGGGGCGCGTCTGCTTATGGCGACCGCTGCACCGCATACCTTTGAAGCGGTTACAGCAGTTTTTGAATGTGCCGGACAGTCCTTTACCGCAAGGGGCAAGCCCATTCTTTGTGAGGGTTGGAAAGATATTGACCGAAAATACAGGGCAGCCTTAAAGAACAAGCCCGAAACGGACGACGCAGACAGCGACACAGAAAAGACCCTGCCGCCATTTACCGAGGGACAGACCTTTGAAAATCCGGCGGCAACGGTAACGGAGCATGACACAACACCGCCGAAACCTCACAACGAAGCGTCGCTGCTCTCTGCTATGGAGCGTGCCGGAAGTGAGGACACCGACCCGGACGCAGAACGCAAAGGGCTTGGAACTCCCGCCACCCGCGCCGCCGTCATTGAAAAACTGGTAAAGGGGGGCTTTGTGGAGCGAAAAGGCAAGCAGCTACTTCCCACAAAAGACGGTATCAACCTTGTGTGCGTCCTGCCGGACACATTGACAAGCCCGCAGCTTACCGCAGAATGGGAAAACAATCTGACGCAGATTGCAAAAGGCAAGGCAGACCCCGCTGCATTTATGGAGGGTATCGAAAATATGGCGCGGGAACTGGTAAAGACCTATCCGTTTCTTTCTGATGATAAAGCGCAGATGTTCAAGCCGGAACGGGAGGTGTTGGGAAGCTGCCCCCGCTGCGGTTCTCCTGTCTATGAGGGAAAGAAAAACTACTATTGCAGCAACAAGGACTGTATCTTTACCATGTGGAAAAATGACCGTTTCTTTGAAGAACGAAAAGTAACCTTTACCCCGAAGATTGCCGCTGCACTCTTACAGTCCGGCAAGGTAAATGTGAAAAAGCTCTATTCCCCAAAGACGGGCAAAACCTACGACGGAACTATCGCATTGGCTGATACGGGCGGGAAATATGTCAACTACCGGGTGGAGCTTCCGAAGAAAAAATAACTGAATAGCAAGCATAGGAAAAGAGTACCCTTTTCCGTAAATCCCTGCTTTCTCTACCGAGAACGGCGGGGATTTTTGCTTGTTGGGAAGTGTCCCAAACCCTCTGAAATCTTGAAAAAATATATAAAATCTTTGGCAAAAAGGCGGGCGCAGGTACTGAATGATGAAACAGGAAAAAGCAGCGTCCGCGCTGCCTTTGGGAAAGGAGGTTACACATGGCAAGTTTACGGGACACCGTAAAGGACTATCAAGAAGAATTAAGGGACGGTATCGCTTGGGTGGCGTTTTGGAAAACGGGACGTTCTTGGAACGCCGAATATTTCCACCTTGAAATGAGCGACTACCTTTACCCGGAGGACAGAAGCCGCATGGAAGAAATCAAACAGGCTGACCCTGCCGCCGTTGTGGTAAACGGCTATTATTCCGGCTATCTTGGCGAGGATATGAACCTTGACGAGCTGACCGCGGGGTGCGCCGCCACTACGAAAACGGATATAGCAATATCGGGGAATTTATCGAAGTCCACGACGACAGGCTGCCGCCGGAGCTTATCGAGGAAGCAAGAGCCGCCGCCCACGCTGCGGCGCTTCCGTTCTCTGAAAAAGCCTACCGGGACGGCGAAGAACCCGACCCCTATCTATTTGACGGGAGCATGAGCATGGAGGACTACGAACTTATGCACCGCATGATTGAAAACGAAAGGAGTGAACGCATGGCAGAAATAAAAACAGGATATTCCACATACGACCATGACCGCTTAGACCCGGCAGACAGTATGAGGATAGAACGCAAGCTATATTTTGAACAGGACAAAGCCGATATTTCCGGGTTGACTGTCTTATCTATGGAACAGCTACGGGAAATCCGCGAGGAAAGCGCGGCGGCTGAACAGACAATTTATGAAGATTTGAAACAGCGGGCGGCTGCATGGGAAGCACAGGCAGGACAGACCCTTGCCGTTGATAAAGCCATTGAGTATGTGAGGACACCCGAAGTCAAGCATACGGCTAACCAGTGGGAAGCCGCAGAAAATGACCGCCATATCATTAGCAACCGCGTTTATCAAATGCGCTACCACATTTATGAGAATACCCGCTATGACCGGGAAAAGGAACAATCCGTTCCCTATGCGTGGACGCTCTCATGGAACGTTTACACCAACAGCCCGGACGGTTACAATCAAGCAAAAATCGCCGGACAGGAAAAGAAATTTGCAGACAAGGCAGCTATGGAAAAATATCTGAATGGGCGTATCAAAGCCTATCAGCATTTATTTACTGAAATATCGCCGCCTATTCCGAAAGAATATGCCTACCATTCAAGATAAACGGGCAGCTTTTACCGGGCTACACGATTGAGGCGAGGAACGGGAACAGCCGACCACTGAACAGGCAGCACCCGTCCCGACAGAGCCACCGCAGAACATAGGCAAAGGAACGAGCCGGAACAATTTGCAATTCTGATTAACAGCCGCAGCCGTTTTGAAACAGGCGAACCGGGCGGCGTGTGGCTTTCCATGCCGACCACAAAGGAGCAGCTTCACGAAGCTATGAGAACTGTCGGCATTACCGCTGACAATCCACAGGACTTTTTTATTAACGGATATTCTGACAATGAAAACAGGCATATTGCCTTACCCTATGACATGGTATGCGCCGCTGACATTGACAGCCTTAATCTTCTTGCAGCGCGTATCGCACAGCTTGACCCCGCAGAGCTTCCAAAGCTCAACGCAGTCTTGCAGCAGAAACAGGGATTTGAAAATATCGGACAGATAATTGATTTTACTTACAACGTGGACTATTTCGTACATATCCCCGGAGTGAACACGTCCCGCGACTTGGGCGACTATTACCTTAACAAATCCGGCATGGTGCAAATGCCCGAAGAATGGAAAAACGGCATTGACCTTGCTGCTTTTGGAAAAAATGCTGCCGAGCAGGAGCAGGGCAGCTTTACCCCTTATGGCTACCTTGTGAAAAGCGGTGACGAATGGGAACGCCATTTTGAGGGGCGCGAATTGCCGGAGGAATACCGCATTATGAGTTATCCGAAGCCGGAACAAAGCGAACAGGACAAGATTTTTATGGACGCAGCCGCCACAGAACAAACCGCCCCGGCGACAGCCATAGAGCCGCAAAAGCCCCGCCCGGTTATCCCTATCGTGCTGACAAGCGAAAAACCCGCAGAAAAGATGAAAGAGATTACCGACCGTTTGGAGCAGGGCATTACAGAACTCTTTGACAGTGAACGCTACAAAGAATATCTCAAAGTTATGTCCCGCTTCCACAATTACAGCTTTAACAATACGCTGCTTATCGCCATGCAGAAACCCGACGCTTCCCTTGTGGCAGGATTTACAGCTTGGAAAAATAACTTTCAGCGCAACGTAATAAAAGGAGAAAAGGTATCAAGATTATTGCCCCGTCGCCGTTCAAGGTAAAACAGCAAACGGAGAAAATCGACCCACATACAAGGAAGCCTGTTATGGGGAAAGACGGGAAACCTGTCATGGAGGAAAAGGAAGTCACCATACCCGCTTATAAGGTGGTATCTGTCTTTGATGTGTCGCAGACCGAGGGAAAAGAATTGCCGGATATTGCGGTTGACGAGCTGACTGGGGACGTTGACCGTTACAAGGACTTTTTCATAGCCCTTGAAAAGACTTCTCCTGTCCCTATTGGTTTTGAAAAAATCACAGGTGGCGCACATGGCTACTATCACTTGGAGGATAAGCGTATCGCTATTGATGAGGGCATGAGCGAGTTGCAGACCCTCAAAACCGCTATCCATGAAATCGCCCACGCAAAGCTGCATGATATTGACTTAAACGCCCCGAAAGACGAGCAGCAGCCCCGCGTTGACCGCCGTACCCGCGAGGTGGAAGCAGAAAGCGTAGCCTATACTGTCTGCCAACATTACGGACTTGATACGTCTGATTATTCCTTTGGATATGTCGCCGGTTGGAGCAGCGGGCGGGAACTTGCGGAGCTGAAAGGCTCTCTTGAAACAATCAGAAGCACCGCTGCCGAGATAATCAACAGTATAGATGAACATATCGCACAAATCCAAAAGGAGCAGGACAAGGAACAGGCAGCCCCCGCACAGGAGCAGCCGGAACAGGAAGCCCCACAGGACAAAGACACCTTTTCCATTTATCAGATAAAAGGCGGGGACGAAACAAGGGACTTGCGTTTTGAGCCTTACGACCGTCTGATTGCCACAGGACACAGGGTAGACCCAAAAAACTATGCCCTTGTCTATTCCGCAGAGCTTACGCCGGGGACTTCCCTTGAAGATATTTACACCCGCTTTAATATCGACCACCCGAAAGATTTTAAGGGACACAGCCTTTCCGTTTCCGACGTGGTGGTGCTTCATCAGAACGGGCAGGACACCGCCCACTATGTAGACAGCTTTGGTTATAAGGAAGTGCCGGAGTTTTTCAAGGAGCAGGAAAAAGCCCTCATTCCCGATGACTTGGAAACGGGCGAAACAATCAAAACACCGAGGGGGACTTTCTATGTAACCGCCATGAGCCGCGAGCAAATGGAAGCTGCCGGATATGGATTGCACCACCAGCCGACGACGGAAAATATCTGATTATGGGGAACGGCACAAGGGCTTTTGCTGTTCCCGTTCAGCCGGAAAACTATCTGAAAGCTGCCGAGCAGACCACAGAGCAAAATTACAACATGATTGACGGGCAGATAAATAACACCCCGACCGTCGCAGAACTGGAAGCAAAGGTAAAGGCAGGAGAAACCATTTCCCTTGTTGACCTTGCGGAAGCTGTCAAGGCTGACAAGGAACGCGGCAAGGCGGCGAAAACGGAAAAGAAGCCCTCTATCCGGGCGCAGCTTAGAGCAGACAAAGAAAAGACCGCGCAGAAAAAAGCGACAAAATCAAAAAATCACGAATTGGAGGTATGAACATGATTAGACTGACCGTTGAAGAAACAAACCTGTTGAGCATTTACAATGAGGGCGGCAAGCGCGGGCTTATGGAGAACATCAACGCTGCTCTGCCGTTCATGGACGAGGATATGCGGGAACTGGCGAAGCGCACCCTTACAAAAATCGCACCTCTGACAGAAAATGAGTATGCGGAGCTTGCTATTTTCGCCGCTGATGAGGTATGACCGGGGGTAAGCGCTTACGCCGCCCCAAAGCCGAAAAGTCAACAGCCTTGTAAAAAAGGAGTGCTGCAACTGCGATAACGGACACTGTATTTTACTGGACGACGGGGAGGAATGTGTCTGCCCGCAGCTTATTTCCTATTCGCTTCTATGCGAATGGTTTCAGACTGCCGTACTTCCTCTTGATAAACTGCTGTATGCAGAGCTTTTCAAGACCGAGGATAAAAAGCGTTGTACCGAGTGCGGAGCTTCTTTTGCGTCCACCTCTAACAGCGTCAAATACTGCCCGGACTGCCGGAAACGTATTACCCGCAGACAGGCAGCGGAGCGCATGAGAAAACGGCGCGCCTTTGTTATGCAGTAGGGGCAAAAAAACCTTGATTTACGGGGCATAACAGACACGAAACTTGCATAAGCGATACGGAATACCTTATCTCTTAAAATCGGGGTTCTACTGCGTAACAGATACTAAATACAAAACAGGGTGCGGACAGCCTATTGTTGGCTGCCTGCACCCTGTTCTTTTATTCGTTGTTCAACACTATCATCAATTTTAGAAATATCAATAAAACGTATCATTGATTTGTTTAATTTGTCTACGCTGTTTTTAAATTCGTCTAATTCGGAAATATAATCTAATATTCCTCTATATTCTTCAAAGTCAATAGATATTTTTTCTTTGTACTTCCGTTTGTATTTTCCTGTTTTGGAATAACAGTAGTTGATTTCCACCTCTTTTACTTCAAATTCCTTCAAAATATCAAAAACATTTACATCAAAAGATATTACCCACTGGCGATTTGGAAAAACAGCTATATTAGTTTTGCTTTTCTTATTAAGTCGTTCTTGTACTTCGGGAGAAAGTTGTTTTGTGAAATTTTTGCTAAATTCTAAACTTTTTATTTCTAAAGGACAAGAGCCAGTGTTTCTTAATACAATACACGCTAAAGTTGAGCGAACTAATTCAAAAGAAATTTGAAGATAGGGGCGATTTTTTTCATGCCGTTCTACTAATAGAAAAGCAATCGTAATCCATGCAGCTACCAGAGCAAAAAATGCAATAATTGTATCCTCACTTGGAGCTGAGTTAAGCTTTTCCACTGCTTCAACCAACCGTTGTAATAATTCTTTTGTTTCCAACAATATTTCATTTTCCATAAAAGCACCTCACGATTACTTAATCTATTGCAAATAATTATAGCAAATTAAGAATAAGTAAACAATTATAACTTTATTCCCGTTCCTTTCCTTTCTCCCGTTCCGGCTCTTTCCCCTGCCGCAAAATGCTGTCTATGTTCTGTTTGATAACGTCGTATTCCTTGACCTGTTTTTTCAGCTTTCCATAATCAGCGTAAAGGGCTTCTTTCTGCGCTTGGAGTTTCCCGTATTCTTCCTGCATGGCGGCAAGATTGGGGAGCTTGGTAACACCCGCCGCTTTCAATGCCTTTGCCGCCGCTTCATGGAGTATCAGACTGCTTTCCTGCTTTGCCCGGTATGTGTCCTTATCCTTTGCCCTGCGGTATGCTTCATAGACGTTTTTTGTTTTTTGGTAGGTGGTAACGTGCTTCATCAGCACCGCCATATCTGCAAGACGCTTCTCCACACCCTTTAATGCGTCTGCTGTCTTTTCATTTTCCGCATTTACGTCCTCAATCCGACTGACTAAATCTGCATACTGCTCAATCTTATGTTCCGTCAAGAAATTCATAGTCTTTGCAGCCAGTTTCAGATTATGGATTTTCGCCCACTGTTCATAGCCCCGGCTCTCTTGTGCCTTGATACTGTTTTCAATGTCGATAAGCAGCGATACGCCGCGCTGCTCTTTGGGAGCTTTCGCCGCCTTTGTACGCTTGCCTGCAATCCGTTCTTTGATTGCTTCCTCTGTATAGTCTGCACCGAGGGTTTTTAAGCGGGTAAACCGTTCCTGTCCGGGAGCGCGGCAGGAGATATATTTTCCCGTCTTTATCTCATAGCCCGCTGCCTGTAACCGCTGCAACAATTCTTCAAAACTTGCTACTTGGGGAATAAGCGTATCAACGGCAATTTTCAGCTTGCCTTTCCAACTTGTTCCCGTCTTTTCCGCTTGATATTCCGCATAGCTCTTTCCCTTGCTGCCTTTGCCCGGAACGACGACGGACAGCCCGTTTTCCCGACACAGCTTATCGCTCATATTCCGTATGCCGTAGTAGCTGCGCTTATTGGAATTGTACTTATGGTAGTCAACAAAGTTGACCGCGCAAAAAATGATGTGGTTATGGACATGCCCCTTGTCTATGTGGGTAGTTAGGACGTATTCGTGCTGTCCCTTTGTTGTTGCGTCGGCAAGCTGCTTTCCGATTGCATGGGCTTTCTCACAGTCCACCTCTCCCGGTTCAAACGATTGTATCAGATGAAAGGCTAAGTTATTCCCTTTCTGCCGAGCCTGCGACAAAGTATATTCAAACTCAATATCTGCCGTTTCATAGCTGCACCCAAAGGAGGACACAAGCGTTTTCCCGTCTGTCTTATCCGGGTTTTGGATATAATCAAGGGCTTTGCTCAACGTGCTTTTAATAGGCTTAATCTTTGTAACCGCCATATCTCCGCAAGCACCCCCTTTATTTCTTCTATGTCCTCTTGATAGACGCTGCCTGTCGCATTGACACGCTTTGCAATCTGATTGATGTTGACCCCGATTTTCTGTATCTCCGCTGTCATGGCTTTTATATCGCTATGGTCTGTCTGAATGATATAGCCGTCAATGGCAATCTTGCGAAGATACGCCGCCATGTTTTGGGTAGGGACGAGCTTCATTTTCTGCTCAATCAACGCCCGTTCTTCCTCTGTTACATAGAATTTGATTTGTACTTTTCTTTTGCGTCCGTTCATGCAATCGCTCCTTTCCGTTCCGAGGGTTTGGGACACTTCCCAACAAGCAATTTTCAACCGACGCACCGCAGGGCAAGAGGGCGAAAATACGGAAAAGGGTACTCTTTTCCTATGCTTGCTAAGAAAGTTTTTCCTCACTTATCACTACAACGGAACTCCCAGTATGCCAAAAAAGAGCAAAAGAAAAACGCCGCAATCCTGCGACGCTTCAATCACTTTATGCAGACAAAAACGAGGGAACTTTATTCCCCCGTCCTGTCGTTGTTGGCTTCCTCTATGCCTTTTGCAGTAGCAGACATGATTTTTAAGTCCGTTTCGCTCATAGTGTCAAGCATGGTATCGAGCTGACGGCGGCGTGTGGACTTCTCCTGTTCCCGTTCCGGGAAAAAGAACTGGTCTACTGATACGTCAAGCAGGGTTACAAGCTCATACAAAATCTGTAAACTTGGGTGCTGCCCGCTGTTCTCAATGGACGCGATATATCGGGGCGCAATATTCAGCGTGTCGGCTAACTGATTGCGTGATATTCCCTTTGTTTTTCTTGCCGCTTTAATGGCTTGTCCGAAAGCCTTAAAATCAAATTTCTCTTTACTCTGCTTCATAATCATTTCACCCAGTTACATTTTACCGTTCACCTTTCTTTCAAGATATGAGTACACATATCATAGTATTGATAGTAATAGAGCATAAAACATGCAGAGTAAGGTTGCTATCACTCATACTGCCATATATAATATCTAATGACATCGAAAATTAAAGAAATTGATTAGAAATAGATTTTTGTTTGATAATCTTAAATCAGATATTTACAAGGGAGGTATATTTATGGCGCAGAGTATTTTAATTGTAGACGATGAAAAAGAAATTGTATCAATGCTGTATTGCTATTTCAGCAAACTTGGATATACGGTATATACTGCAACAGCAGGAAATGCTGCATTAAAAGAAGTAGAAAAAAAACCTGACATTATTTTGTTAGACGTTAATATGCCAGATATTGATGGATTTACTGTTTGTGAAAGAATACGGGATTATGTTTCATGCCCTATAATTTTTTTTAACAGCACGCATTGAAGATAGTGATAAAATAAAAGGATTTTCTATTGGCGCAGACGACTATGTAATAAACCATTTTCTGTTGATGAATTAGAAGCTCGCATTGCAGCACATCTTCGCAGAGAAAAAAGACACAATACATCTTCAAAGGTGCAATTTGATGAAGATATGGTTATAGATTATTCCTCACGTATTGTGTTTTATCATAATAAGGATATGGCTTTTACCAAAAAAGAATTTGATATAATATCTTTCCTTTCGCAAAACAAAGGAATTGTTTTTGACCGGGAAACTATTTATGAAAAAGTTTGGGGATTAGACGGCATTGGTGATAATACAGTTGTTACAGAACATATCAGACGTATTAGGGCAAAATTTTTATCTTTAGGCGATAGACCTTACATTGAAACTGTTTGGGGGTGCGGATATAAATGGAAAAATTAAAGAGAAGCAGATTGTTCAATCGGTTAAATAGCATGAGTATTAGAATGTCCTTTGTTCTTTATGCTTTGTTTTCGTTGTTGATTGGAATAATTATTTGTATATTTTTAATTTCAATGGTTGACAGATACAGAATAAATTTAAACTATAAGTATGAAAATATGTCAACAAGGTATGATATACCGGAAAATGGCTCGTTTACCGCCACTTATAGTAATGACCAAACAAAATATACAATATTTGACACGAAAGGAAACGAGATATGCAAGTTCAATGTTGATTATCAAAAAGAACGCCCAGTACACGAATATGTCTATCCGAACCATGTTTCATATATCGAAGTTTTACCTAATTTTACAAGCCGGGATAGGCTTATTGACAGTGCTTTAGGTTCATTAAATATTGCAATTATTCCTATCGTATTATCTATTAGTATGATATGTTGTGTAACATTTTATAAAAAAAATTATCAAAACCCATTAAGCTATTAACTAATGCGTATCATAAAATTGAAGCAAATGACTTAGATTTTACATTATCATATCCATTAAATGATGAAATGGGGAAACTCTGTCACGCCTTTGAAAAAATGAAAGATTGTTTGTCGAAGAATAATGAAACTATGTTTAGACAATTTGCTGAACAGCGCCGTTTGAATGCTGCTTTTTCACATGACTTACGCACTCCTTTGACTTTACTAAAGGGTCATGCTACTATGTTGCTTTCCTTTATTCCCAAAGGCTTAGTATCACAAGAAGAAATATTAGACGAAATATCAGTAATGTCAAAAAATATTTCACGTCTTGAAAAATATGTAAATGCTATGACGAACTTATACAGGTTAGAGGATATTGATATTCCACGACAACAGATTACATTTCATTCACTTATTGATAATTTTAATAACACAGCAGAAGCACTTTGTTATGACAAACATTTTTCAATTACTGCAAGCGGTGATAATATAACCTTGTTTATCAATTTAGATACAGTCATGCAGATTTATGAAAATTTACTCTCTAATAGTATTAGATATGCAAAAAGTGATATTGCTATTAGCGTAGTAATAGAGAATAATAATTTGGTTATATCTGTTTCAGACGATGGTTGCGGGTTTAAAAATATTGAGATTGAAAAAGCAACATTACCATTTTATAAATCATCGAAAGATATATCTACTGAACATTTGGGGTTAGGGCTGAATATTAGTAAGATTTTAAGTGAAAGACATGGCGGAAATATCCAAATTGCTAATAATAAAGCAGGGGGAGCATGTGTTACAGTGAAAATAAATTGCAATGAAAGTTGATTGAAAATAGACATTTTATTGCTATTATAAATTTAAAAGAAAGGAGATAATGACAAATGAAAAAAATAATACGTATGTTTCTAACTTTATTGCTATTGGTGTGTATTGTTGGGTGTAGTCAAACAAAGGACAGTGATAATCATGTAGTACAAGATTATTCCGAAGAATATGAGGTTTCTCCTTATGGAAGTGAAGAAGCACTTGACACTTTGGACGATTTGAAAATTTCAATGAGTGCAGAAAAGGATTTAGACTTAAAACACCTTTCATTTCTAATAGAAAATACTTCTGATAAAGAATACCGATATTCACCAAATTATTTTGAAATAGAAACTGAACAATCCGGCACTTGGTATCAACTTGAACAGCTTGATGACCCTTCAAAGAGCAATGAAAAGGATTGTTTTATTAAGCCTAACGAACGATTAACATTAGAAATTGATGTTAAAAGTTTTTATGGAGAATTGCCTGCTGGACACTATCGTTTGATTAAACAATTTGCGTTCTTTGAAAGTGAAAGAGATTGGGATTACGATACATATAATTTATCTTGCGAATTTACGATAAAGTAAAAATTCTCTACTTCATAAGCATGAAATAAAAAAAACCGCTTATGAAGTAGAAAGTTCTCATGCCATTTTAACGGCGGTTTTGAAATAACAATCAAAACCGTCGTTTTCTTTTGAAAATCTAAAACAGAGGACATATTAAAATCCTGCTATTTGGGGACACGACGGTATCAAGGAGGTATCGCCATGTCCTTTTTTCTATACCCTAATGGGTTACTATCAAAAAAAAAGCCATTATCCACCGACGGGGGTATTCCGGCTATGTAGATGAACTATCAAATCAATCAAATACTGCTGTTATTTCCTATGCGTCTGTCTGCATTTTGCAGGCAGGCGCATTTCGCATTTTACAGAAGATTTTTCAAAAACTTTGCCCTCTTTTTGGCAAAGCAAAAAGTCGCCTGTATTATCCCGCGAAAAGGGGAGGTACTACCGCCTTTCGGCAGAAAGGAGGTGAACACCATGACACCTAATCGCAGGGAATTTGAAAAGCAATGTACGTTTCAAAAGTTCTGTAAATCAGTGCTGCACAATGAAGCGTGCAACGCCCATGAAGAAATTCGTCGGCGCAGAGTTCGGGAAGTTACTTTTTCCGACCTTGCCTTGTATGAGGAACGGCAGCTTTATACCGTCGATAAGTATTTTCAAGATGAAAAAGCAGAGCCGTCTTATCAAATGGCAGGAAAAGAAATAACCCCAAAACTGCTACTTGAAGCTATCCGGGCTTTACCCGAAGAACGGCGCAAAATTGTACTGCTGTATTACTTTGAGGGATTGACTGATATAGAAATCGCAAAGCAGCTCAATATCTCAAGAAGTACGGTACAGTATCGCCGGACAAGCTCCTTTGAGCAGTTAAAAAAATATTTGGAGGAAAACGCTGATGAATGGATTGAATGGTAATCAAAACGACTACCCGGAAAATGCCCTTGTTCATATCCCGTTATTTTGGCGGCGAGCAAAGGCGACCCGGATGCAATGAAGATTGTATTGCAGCATTTCAGCGGCTACATAGCAAGTCTTTCCATGCGGAAGCTCTATGATGAGCGAGGAAATGTTTATTTTGGAGTAGACGAAGAAATACGTGAAAGGCTGCAAGCAAAACTAATGAGGGCAATCCTCACATTTAGGGCTGAATAAAGCAACGCGGTATTGGAACGCTTCCCCCTTTTCCGTTCCATATCGCAGAACAGCCCACTGCTCTTTGACAAAGAAAGCGGCGCAATAGAACGGCGACGCAGCATAAGGCAAATCAGATACATTCGATATATGGGGAGCCGTTGGCTGATACGCCATGACCGAAAGGAGGGACAAAACGAGCGAGAATTATCAGCGTTCCAAAGCAGACTTAGCAACTCTGCCGCCACAATCCATATATCGGTATAATGATACTCCTTTACCGCCGTAGTCCGAGCGTTAAAAGCGTCGCAGGCAACGGGTAGAGCTGCATGAGAACCATGCGGAAGTGAAATTCTTGTGAGGTTTGCTAAGACCGTCTGATGAGCCTATTTTCCATTAAATTGAAAGAAGATAAGGGGGATTTTGAATGAATAAATCAAATAGCAGTGAAGAAAAAGAACTGCATTTATATAAGGAAACAGAAGTAAAAGTTCCTATTCATTTGAAAATAACATTAACAATAAAGGAAGCGGCTGAATATAGCAACATAGGTATCAATAAGATTGACTCCATGTTAAAACAGCCAAACTGCCCTTTTGTTTTATATGTTGGAACACGAAAGTTAGTGAAGCGTAAAGAATTTGAGGAATACATTCGCCGAGAATTGATTATATAGCCTTTAATAGCTGAAATATTTGTCTGTTAAGATTGAAAAAACGGAGTCCTTGTGATATACTTTATATTTGCGTTGGACTCTTTTTTTAACGTGAAAGGAGTCCGTCATGGGAAAAAATTTAAAAGGCAAAGAGTGTGGGAAAGGTATTTGTCAAAGAAAGGACGGTTTGTATTTCGCAAGATTTTATGCTAAAAATGGTGCGCGTCAAAATGGATATTTCAAAACGCTGCCCGAAGCAAAAAAATGGCTTGCTGACGCAAAGTATGAAGATACACATAATCTAATCGTTACTGCGCCTGATATGACAGTAGACAAATGGTTCAATTATTGGATTGATAATATCATTTGTGACCTTGCGCCAAATACGATAAGAAATTATCGTGAGCGTTACGAAAAAAATATTCAACCATTGATAGGAACTATGTGTATAGCTGATGTAAAACCTATGCACTGTAAAGCTGTCTTAAATCGAATGGAAACAGAATATGCAGGCTCAACAATCCGGCAGACCTATATTTCAATGGGAACTATGTTCAAATCAGCAGTTATGAATGATATTATTGCAAAGCACCCTATGAATGGTGTTCGATATACGAAACCAGTCCGTGCAGTAGATGATATTAAATACTTAACCGTTGAGGAACAGGAAAAGTTTCTTGAAGCCGCAGAGCGTTCTCATAATTATAGACAGTATGCTTTGTTATTAGAAACGGGTTTGAGAACGGCTGAATTGATTGGTCTGACATGGGACGCTATTGATTGGAAAAAACGTACTTTAACTGTAAATAAGAGTTTAGAGTATCGACACAGCAGGAGATATTGGCGTGCCGGTCCGCCTAAAACGAAAAAAAGTTATCGTACTATTCCGCTTACAGAACGCGCATATACAATCCTAAAAAGTTGTTATGATGAAAAAGATACCCGGAAAGAGTCTGAAATGCTTTCACAGATTTTGGAGTACACAGACAGCAGAACGGGAGAAAAGAAATGTCTTGTCATGCGGGATTTGGTATTTATCAACTGGCGAACAGGAGAACCTGCTAAAAACAGTTCCTACGATACACATTTATATAAATTGTGTGATGAAGCTGGTATTAAGCGTTTTTGTATGCACGCCTTACGACACACTTATGCTACACGCGCGATTGAACGCGGCGTACAACCTAAAGTTTTACAGCAACTATTAGGACACGCAAGTATTAAAACAACAATGGACAGGTATGTCCATGTTACGGACGAGTCCCTTGCAAAAGCTGTTCAGCAATTTGAAGCAGCTACACCCACAGTTGAAAAAAGGGTGTAAAAAGGGTGTAATAAAAATATAGAGAAAGGCGAAAACCCGCATAAATAAAGGGTTTTCGGACAGGTAAAAGATAAAATGAAATTAGGAATCGTCGGATTACCGAATGTTGGAAAAAGTACATTATTTAATTCACTTACAAAAGCAGGCGCAGAATCAGCAAACTATCCATTCTGTACGATCGACCCCAATGTAGGTGTTGTTACAGTGCCGGATGAGAGACTGAAGCTTCTTGGAGATTTTTATCATTCCAAGAAAGTGACACCTGCTGTAATTGAATTCGTAGATATTGCAGGACTTGTAAAGGGAGCATCCAAAGGAGAAGGCCTTGGAAACCAGTTCCTTGCAAATATCCGTGAGGTAGATGCAATCGTTCATGTAGTCCGCTGCTTTGAAGATTCCAATGTTATCCATGTAGATGGAAGTATTGATCCTATCCGTGATATTGAAACTATTAATCTGGAGCTGATCTTCTCAGACCTTGAGATCCTTGAGAGAAGAATTGCAAAAGTTACAAAAACAGCACGCATGGACAAAGAGGCTGCCAAGGAGCTTGATTTCCTTCAGAAGGTAAAAACACATTTGGAAGATGGCAAGATGGCAATCACTATGGAAATGGAAAATGAAGATGAAGAAGCCTGGATGTCTACTTATAATCTGCTTACCTGGAAGCCTGTGATCTATGCAGCAAACGTAGCAGAAGGAGATCTGGCTGATGACGGTGAAAGCAACAGCCATGTACAGGCAGTGCGCAAATATGCGGCAGAGCAGAACAGTGAGATTTTCGTTATCTGTGCAGAAATCGAAGAAGAGATCTCTGAACTGGATGATGATGAGAAGAAAATGTTCCTGGAGGATCTGGACTGACAGAATCAGGACTTGAGAAACTGGTAAAAGCAAGCTACCATCTTCTGGGACTGATGAGCTTCCTTACATCAGGGGAAGATGAGACCAGAGCATGGACGATTAAGATCGGTACCAAAGCCCCTCAGGCAGCAGGTAAGATCCATACAGATTTTGAACGTGGATTTATTAAGGCAGAGGTTGTGAACTATCAGGATCTGCTGGATTGTGGCTCTTATGCCGGTGCCAGAGAAAAAGGGCTTGTGGCGCATGGAAGGTAAGGAATACGTTGTGCAGGATGGAGATGTGATCTTATTCCGTTTTAACGTATAATAAAAGGTGATATATTGGATATGTCAATCCGTTTTCCGGGAATAAATCTGGTATTGGATTATGTTGCCCAGGGCATTTTCAGATTTTCGGAATGGGAATTTACAATTTATGGGATGCTTATTGCTGTAGGTGCCCTTTTGGGAATGGGACTTGTGGTGCTGGAGGCCGGAAGAAATCATGAAGACCAGAATAAATATCTGGATATGATGATACTTTCCCTGGCTGCTTCCGTGGTGGGCTCAAGA
>ENA-OQCS01000029-OQCS01000029.1-human-gut-metagenome-genome-assembly--contig:-NODE-29-length-53760-cov-7.500364_pt1 | contig 53760 bp, 85 predicted proteins | sample MGYA00242757_ERZ504575 | MGnify/ENA primary metagenome ERZ504575 (study PRJEB26092, sample SAMD00036297) | human gut metagenome | host: Homo sapiens | study: EMG produced TPA metagenomics assembly of... | reverse complement strand
CGTCAAAGCTTCCCACTCTTGTCAAAAGCTGAAATACTTCCACTCCGAGGCTCAGTCCCAAGCTATAGAACAATGTCATCAAAAACCTCTCATCCTGCTGGCAACGGATATAAAAAATCCATATGGCACAAAAATCAGGATATTTCCAAATAAATTGGTAAATACCGCGAAAAGCCCAAGCGTTTCCCGGTATTCCACAAAACGTCTGATCTCCTTGAAAAGCACAAGATTACAGCGGTATTCTTCACCAATACCGCTGCGTCCGTACCAGTCTGAGAAGATCAGGAAATATAATAAGAAAAAATATAGAGCACAAATAATATTTTTCCCACCGTGCGGGTTCTTTTCACCTGTCTCTGATTCAAATTACTCCCCCGTTTTCCACAGCTAAAATGTAATCTCGCTCTTATTTTTCAACAGACGTGCCCCATTGACAATGGCGATAATTCCGGCTGTCACGCCTGTTACGATCGTAATGATTCCGATCACAATGCTTCCTGCTCCTGCCTGACTCATTGTTTTATATGCCTTCTCCATCTTCTTTCACTCCCCGCTTACTTTGCACCATACATTTCATAATATGCATCAATTGCCGCTTTTAATGTATCATCAATGATCACTTTTCCTTTATATGGTCTGTTGTAGAGGTGTTCTACGACTTCTTCCATTGTTACGATTGCTGCGGTGTCAAAGCCATACAGCTCTTTCACTTCATCCAGTGCACATTTTTCTCCGCCTTTTCCGACTTCCATACGGTTTAATGACACCATCAGTCCGACGATCTCTACATCGGCAGCACCTTTTACTTTCGGAACTGTCTCTTCCATAGATTTTCCGGATGTTGTTACATCCTCGATCATCACAACACGGTCTCCGCCTTTTAATTTACTTCCAAGGAAACTTCCCTTGTCTGCACCGTGATCTTTTTCTTCTTTGCGGTCTGAACAGTAACGCACTTCTTTTCCGTATAATTCGCTGTATGCGATTGCAGTTACAACTCCAAGCGGGATTCCCTTGTATGCAGGTCCGAATAACACATCGAAGTCATCGCCGTATTTATCGTGAATTGCCTTCGCGTAATACTCACCCAGCTTTTTCAGCTGAGAACCTGTTACATATCCGCCTGCATTCATAAAAAACGGAGATTTTCTTCCGCTCTTCAATGTAAACTCTCCAAATTTTAATACATCACTGTCTACCATAAATTCAATAAATTCTTGCTTGTACGCTTCCATATCTTCTAAAACCTCCGTATTTATGGGCTTTTCTCGCCTTATTTTCTATTTTTATCCCCTACTACACCATTTTTACACCATTTCACACTCAACTACACCTTTTCTCGAACTTTCCATTTCCAAGAACAGCGTGTCCTCTGTTACGTGGCAATACAAGTCCATTGTCATTTGTAATGTGCCATGTCCCAAAAGTTTCTGCAATGTTTTGGGGTTCATGCCACATTCGATTGCTCTTGTAGCAAACGTATGCCGAAGTGTGTGCAATGTAAAGGGGGAAAAATCTATACCTGCTTTGTTTATGTTCTGAATAACCAACTGCATACATTGATTGATTAAAAACTGTTGTGTCGGCTGATTATTCTTTGTAACAAAAACAAGATTTTGAAATTCTTCCTTTGCAGTTTTGCCTTTTAGAATAATTTCCTGTTTTTGCAGTTTTTGACATTTTAGACTATTGATTGCTTTTGCAGTCAATGGAATGGTTCTTTTTCCGTTATTTGTTTTGGTGTCGTGCATTTCAAATACATATTTTCCATTTTTACTGAAATAACACAATGTATGCCTTACATGGATAACTTTTTTCTTAAAATCTATATCTTCCCATTGTAAAGCTGATAACTCTCCCACTCGCAATCCTGTTTCTAATGCTAAAATAAACAAATTTTCATAAAATGTTCCTTTTGCCTGTTCCAAGAAAAGCTCTGTTTCCCTTATTGTCAGAACACGCCTTTCTTTTTTCTCTTCTTTGGCAATCACAGTATTTATCTGTTTTGCGACATTCTTTACAAGCAAATCTGTATCAACTGCCCTATTCAGCATATCTACCAGTATCTTTTTAGAATTTTTCCTTGCATTATCTGTTTTCAATTTATTAAACGCTTCTTGCATAACAATTAGGTTCAACGACGTTAATTTTCGCCACCCTAATTCTTCTTGAATACGCTTATAGTGGGTAATATAAGAACCCTTTGTAGAACTTCTGCAATTTTTCTTGCAAGTGCTTAGCCATATATCGAACCATTCATCTAATGTCATATTCTTATCAACAACATTGATTGCTTTTTCATCATTATACTGTTCGGTTCGCAACTTATGTCTTACCTCATTTAAAGTTTTTGCATAAATTGTCTGTCTTTTACCGAAACGATTGATAAATCGGGCTTGATATAATCCGTCTTTTCTTTGAGATATACCATTCCCTAATTCTTTCCCGTTAAGTGATTTACCCATCACTGCCTCCTTTCCTAGCAAAATCGGGAAAAGAACTATTAAATCTTCTCAATTTTATCATATATTTCCTGTTATTTCAATCGAGGAACTTCCTTAAAAATGTACGAAAAACTGTCAAATAGTCCTTTTCTTACTCTACAACTTGATTATTCAGCCATTTATCTAATCTTGCTTTGTGAGCATACAGACGATTTCCAATCCTAACCGTAAAATTATTATATGGATTATGTAAAAGCTCCCTTGCTTTCGTATCACCAATCCCTAGATATTCTGAAAGTTCCTTTACGTTTAATAATGCTTTCTCGATACGATTACCCCCTTTCCTCTAATCTTCTTGCTTTTATGTAATCATCATACAACTGCTTCTGTGTGATATTCATTTCTCCATTTTTTACAAGATTACCGATATAATCTCTTTTCTCTATCTTCCCAACCTCTGCAAACAGTTTCAAAGACGGGGCAACATACTTTTCCAACCACTCCCATACCTTTTGCAGACTTTTCTTCTGTGGTTGCATGGTAAGTTTTACCTTGCCTATATCTTTCATCAGTTCCGCCCACGCTTGATAGGTTGGATAAAGTCTTTTTCGTGTTGTCATGCTATCTGTCGGCTTTTCTAAAAATCGTATTTTGCTGTTCAATATTTCCATTGCCAGTCCTGCCACATCTCTATATTTCAATAATTCCTGTACTACACTTACTGCCATTTCCTGCCGAAATCTCAATTCATATCTGTTCCAATTTTCATCTAATTCTGTTCCATACTTTTTATTCTGTTCATATCCCTTTTCATAAAATACCAATCTCAAATTACTGGCTGAACTGCAAGATAAAGACTACCACCTTTACTCTGAAACACTTCTTCTTTCAGTTCTCCCGAGTCGTGAAAATCTATCTCCCGTAACTTTGAAGAAAGTAATCCCTCTTTTGTCCGTACAATCAAATCGGGAATACTCAAATACGGTTTTCTATCATCTATCGCCAAATCAATCCGAGGAAAATTGATGTGATACTGACAAACTCTGTTTAAAAAATCAAACCATGTTTCCTCATTGAGTTGTAAAAAATTCTCATAGTTGCGACAGCCTTTCCCACTCATTAAAATCTGAAAGCCTTGATACTGTGCATGTCCTGTCGGCTTTAGCACCTTGATATTATCGAAGATTGCCACAACCTCATGTCCTGCAATCCCCTTTTCATAGCCTGTTACCGTCATAAGTTCCAATGGTATTCTCAACACATCTTCTATAACTGCTTCTAACGGAACTTCCTTAATGGTTATCTGACACCAGTCTATCAAAGCACTTAATTCTTCTTTCTGCCGTATTACTCCCCTGTTAGTGTAGGGGAGTTCTGGAAGAAACTTCCGCTTCTTTCTTCCAAATTTATCAAACCTCCTTATCTGCAATGGCGTTGCCATTGCCCTGCCCTCAACCTGCCGTTTGGTACGTCAGAACGAGGGCAGGAACTTTGACCGCCTACATATTTTTGTTTGGAACAGGGCGGATACCCTTACAGGTAATCTTCTCCACTAATACAGGGAAGTTTCCTCTCTGCACATAAGGGGCATATACTGGTTCTTCCAGTTCCACCACAGCATAAGGCTCAATCTTCGGAAGTTCCGTTGCTTCCAAGCGAATATCCACGCTATTCCCAAGCTTCATGCTTCCAAGATGAAGTTTTAATGCTTCCACTTCCTCTGTTTTCTTCTTACTGTCTTTATCATAGCGGTAACAGTTATCCGCACCCATAAAACGAAGTTCTCCAAATGCTTCTTTTACCTGTTCTTTTGTCAATGTAATCTGCATACACGTTCCTTTCTCCCCGTTGAACCGATAGGTCAGTTTCTCATATTTTCATTTTCCTATTACGACGTCGTTTTTAGTTCAGTTATTTCTAAACTTAATTGTATATTAGCACAGACACATTCGTTTTGCAATATAAAGTTTAGTTTTTTATAAACTTCTTGTTTTCTTTTTTCTGAACTCGTGGTATAGTGTCCTTAGACGATAAGATATGAAAAGTTATAACGAGATATGGAAAGAGAGGGTTTTCAGATGAATACAATCGCAGAACGGATTAAATTGCCATGAAAGCAAAAAATAAAAAACAAGTAGATATAGTCAAAGATACTGGTATCAGCAAAGGGCGTTCAGTTCCTATCTTTCGGGACAGTACAATCCGAAAGCCGATAAACTAGAACTGATTGCCGACTCTTTAGATGTAGATTTGCGTTGGCTTTACGGGGAAAATGTACCTATGGAAAATGCTCAAAAAGATGATACTGCTCTGCAATATGTCTTTTACAACAACTCCTGCTCCGAGTATCTTCTTGATGATTTAGATGATATGTATATCGCAATGAAAACACAGTATTCCGCCCTCATTCCACGCTTTTATGTTCTTGTCAACCGAAGCGGAAATGAAGTACACATACTGCCATTATTTTTAAGAGAAGATAGTTCCGAGTTCTACGAATGTCCGTCTGATTTTTTCCACGCAGACAGGCACAGCGTTTTTACAAGAGATTTTGACAGTATCAATGTGGAACTTTCAACTGCCACCGTCTATTATTATGGAATTGATACAAAGACTTATGAACCGAAAGTTTCCACGCTGTCCTACTCACAGGCTAACGACTGCTTTTATATCGACAATGGAATACAGAGCGGTCACATAAAAGCATTTGAAAAAGAACTGGTAAAAGAAGCACTTTACTTAAAGCATAACGCCCAGTAACAGACAAGAGGACTTGCAAGGTTTCTGACCTTTCAAGTCCTCTGCTGTATCATGGTGCTGTTGGCTATGTCCGTTCCGTCAAGGACTGCCCTACGGCGTATCGGCTACGCTTGATCCTTGACCTCACTACGTTTTCTTTTTTCTTGACACAACAAAAGCCTGCACGAATTTTCTTCAATCCGACAGGCTCTCATTCTTTCACATACTCTATCAATTCTTCTATTCCACAATCCAAGTAACTGCACAGTTTACAGATTAGTTGTGCGTCTAATCTCTGAAATTCATTTCTGCAATAACGATTAAAGTTAGACCTCGGTATATCCAATTCCTTACAAATGGTATTCTTACTAATTCCTTTTTCTTTCAGCAGTTCCTCTATGTGAAGTTCCAAATGTCCATACTTCATTTCCTCACCTCTACATAAAAGTATATTCAATAAATCTTTATGTAGTAATTCACTATATAGTGAGGTACTATATAGTTATCCCTATAACTATATAGAAACAGAGGTATGTCAAAATGAAAAAGAAATTGTTATTTGCCACTATTGTTCTAGTCTTGCTTGCAGGTGTTCTCTATTACATTAGCTTGCCCGATTATCTTGTATTTAACAGTATGTCATTCAGCAATGGGGCTAATCGTGATACCGAATTGCAAGTTATCGTATATCAATACTGGAATACCGATGAAGTGGTAGCGGAAATCGAAACAGAACATAATCAAATCAACGGAACTCCTACTACTCTTATAATCAATCTATATCACTCTAAATGGTCTTTTCACAATGGATATGAACCATTTTATACCACTACTATCAATTATGACTGAAAAGAAAAAGCAGACAGTCCTATCAAAAAACTGTCTGCTACAAGCTGGGATTTATTTATCTCTTCTAAAACTCTCCACAAGCATCATAATGATACCAAATGCAATACAAATTACACATAGGATAAGAGGAAACATCATTTTCATTTCAATAACTGTTGACATTAAGCGACCAGTCTCTGTAACCCATTCATTTACAAGACTATTGCTTGCGGAAACAAGTATTGCTAATGCCCATATTGAGCCAACCAATGATAAAAAACCACCTGCTACTATTTTCTTCATTTTATTTACCTCCAAATTCAAATTTGTTTATTTCTCATAATATCATACTTTGTAATTATTTACACCATTATAATCACAAAAATAACGCAGACAATATCTCTACTATCTGCGTCATTCCTTTCATATCTTCTTGAAATATTTACTCCATTTTCTTTCAATCTTTACTCCAAATTTACTCCATTTCAAAAATCTGTTACGATATTTTGCGGTATTCTACGATACCTTTTCTTTGAAGAAAAATGTCTGTAAACCTTGATTTTAAGCGAACTTTTCAATATTTCCAAGCACTTTATTCTGTTGTGAGATTTTCTCTCAAATTATTTCTTTACGATATTGATGATCTTCTTCGGTACGTAAATTTCTTTGATGATATTTCCGGAAATCTTATCTGCAACTGCCTTCTTTCCTTCGGCAATCGCATCTTCTTTGGAGATTTCTGCCGGAATACTGATAACAGCCTTGGTCTTGCCGTTGATCTGAACCGGAACCTCGATCTCATCATCCTTCATAAGCTCCTCATCGTGAGCCGGCCACTGTGCATGGAAAATGGAATCCTCATGACCAAGCTTCTCCCAGATCTCCTCTGCAATATGAGGAACAAATGGCGCAAGAAGAATGGTAACTGTCTTGATGGTTTCTTTGTCAACAGCGCCGTCGTTCTGCTTTGCGATAGCGATCAGCTTGTTTGTGTATTCCATAAATCCGGACACTACGGTATTCAGGCTGAAGGCCTCAATCTGCTGGTGATATCGTATACCATCTTATGACGGGTCTTCTCCATCTCTTTGGTAGCCGGGATATCTTTCTCAATGCTGTCAAGAGCCAGATTCCAGAAACGTTTCAGGAATCTGGATACACCATCGATTCCTCTGTCATCCCATTCTGCATCCAGTTCCGGCGGTCCTACGAACAGCTCATACATACGTAAGGAATCACATCCGTAATCATTTACAAGATCATCCGGTGAAATAACATTTCCTTTGGATTTACTCATCTTGATTCCGTTTTTACCTGTGATCATACCCTGATTGAACAGCTTGACAAACGGCTCATCGAAATCAATAGCTCCGATATCATACAGGAACTTGGTGTAGAATCTGGAGTACAGAAGATGAAGAACAGCATGCTCTACACCACCGATATACATATCTACCGGCAGATATTTATCAGCTTTCTCTTTGGAAACCAGTTCTTTATTATTCTTATTATCTACATAACGGAGGAAATACCAGGAAGATCCTGCCCACTGAGGCATGGTGTTTGTCTCACGTTTTGCGGGAGCACCACAGCATGGGCATGTGGTATTTACCCACTCGTCAATAGCTGCAAGCGGTGACTCTCCGGTTCCTGTCGGCTGGTAGCTTTCTACCTCCGGAAGTCTTAACGGAAGCTGATCCTCCGGTACCGGTACCGCACCGCATTTCGGGCAGTGTACGATCGGGATCGGCTCACCCCAGTAACGCTGACGGGAAAATACCCAGTCTCTCAGTTTGTAGTTGACAGTCTTACGTCCGATACCCAGCTTCTCGATGATATGCGGTGCTTCCTTCTTCAGTACGGAAGATTCCATTCCGTTCCACTCACCGGAGTTGATCATGGTTCCGGAAGCCTCTGTGTAAGCTTCTGTCATATTCTGAATTTCTTTACCATCTTTTGCGATAACCTGGATGATCGGAATATCGAATTTCTTTGCGAACTCAAAGTCACGGTCATCATGAGCAGGTACACACATGATAGCACCTGTACCATAATCAGCAAGTACATAGTCAGAAAGCCAGATTGGAAGCTTCTCACCGTTCAGCGGATTGATCGCATAAGTACCTGTGAACACACCGGTCTTCTCTTTATCCTGAAGACGGTCTACATTGGATTTCATGGAAGCGTCAAAGATATATTTCTCTACAGCCTCTCTTGTCTCGTCTGTTGCAAGAGATTTTGCAAGAGCATGCTCCGGTGCAAGTACCATGAATGTTGCTCCATGAAGAGTATCCGGTCTTGTTGTATAGACCGTGATCTTCTCTTCTCTTCCCTCAACCGGGAAATCGACCTCTGCGCCGTAGGATTTGCCGATCCAGTCTGTCTGCATCTTTTTAACCTTCTCCGGCCAGTCCAGTTTATCCAGATCACTTAAAAGTCTGTCTGCATATTTTGTGATGCGGAGCATCCACTGACGGAGGTTCTTTTTGGTAACCGGAGTGCCACAACGCTCGCAGCATCCGTTTACAACCTCTTCATTTGCAAGACCTGTCTTACAGGAAGGGCACCAGTTGATCGGGAACTCCTTCTCATATGCAAGCCCCTCTTTGAACATTTTTACAAAGATCCACTGTGTCCATTTATAGAATTCCGGATCTGTTGTGTTAACCTCCATATCCCAGTCATAGATCGCTGCGATATCGTTGATCTGACGTTTGATATTTTTGATGTTTGCTGCTGTAGATACTGCCGGATGAACACCCATCTTGATGGCATAGTTCTCAGCCGGGAGACCAAAAGCGTCCCATCCCATCGGATGGATCAGGTAATAACCCTGGAGCATTTTATAGCGGCTCCATACATCAGAGATCACATAGCCTCTCCAGTGTCCTACATGAAGACCGTTTCCGGACGGATACGGGAACATATCCAGACAGTAGTATTTCGGTTTCTTGCCATCATTGACATTTACCGGCTTTTTCTCCCAGTTTGTGCGCCATTTCGCTTCGATGGCTCTATGGTTATAAGGTGCAGCCATTTTTTTTATTCCTCCTGACAAATTACTCAGTATTAATACTTTAATGCTTTCACACACTGCTATTAATTTTAACTACTTATGATGTATTTGTCAAACAAAAATCCAAAAACAGCCCTTTTCCATCAAAATATACATGAACCTGCAATCCTGGCCTGGTTTAGTTGACGCTTCTTTTTTCACATGATATAATTTCCTGCATGTATTTTCCTATATTATACATACCATACATATTTATCTTAGGAGGGAACACATAAATGAAATCTTTTTATTCCTGGTACCGGAAGCATATTACCGGTGCGATCTTTACAGGACTGATCCTGGGTATCCTCACAGGACTTTTCCTGGCCGGACGGTTTGAACCTGTCCTCACTGTGACCAGTCTGATCGGAAGTATCTACATGAACGCCCTGAACATGATGATCTTTCCCATGGTCTTCTGTTCCATTGTCATTGGAATCTGTTCCATCGGAAACGCACGTACTACCGGCAAGATCACTGCAGCATCCATGATCTATTTTCTCTGCACAACGGCACTTGCCAGCCTGTGCGGACTGATCATCCCGAGACTGATCCATCTCGGAAAGGGAGTCAAATTTGAGATGGCAACAGCCGATATCCAGGCTACAGAAATGAGCAGTATCCTTGACACCCTGAAAAACCTGATCCCTTCCAACCCAATCGCCGCATTTGCTGACGGAAACATGCTCCAGGTTCTGGTGTTTGCCCTGATCATCGGTTTCACACTGATCGCAGTCGGTGAAAAAGGAACTCCATTCCTGAATCTGATTGATTCCATCAATGAAGTATGCCTGAAGATCATCACAACCATCATGTACTTTACACCCATCGGTGTTTTCTGTACCATCGTACCGGTTGTGGAAGCCAACGGAACTGAAACGATCATTTCCCTTGCAACACAGCTTGTCATTCTGTATGTGGCATTCTTTGGCTTCGCTATTGTAGTGTACGGTCTCTCTGTAAAGCTGATCGGCAAACAGAGTCCGCTGAAATTCCTGAAAGCGATCCTGCCAGCAGCACTGAACGCCTTCGGAACCTGCTCAAGCTCCGCAACCATTCCATTAAGCAAGCAGTGTATGGAAGAAGAAATGGGCGTATCCAACCAGATCACCAGCATCGCCATTCCTCTTGGTGCTACCGTTAATATGGATGCTGTATCTATCCTGATGTCCTTTATGATCATGTTCTTTGCAAACGCCTGCGGGATCCATGTAAGTATTCCTCTTATGATCATTATCCTTCTTGCAAACGTACTGCTTTCCGTTGGTACTCCAGGTGTTCCCGGTGGTGCTATCGCATCTTTCGCAGCACTGGCAACTATGGCCGGACTTCCTGCCGGAGTTCTTGGTGTTTATATCAGCATCAATACCCTCTGTGATATGGGCGCCACCTGTGTCAATGTTATCGGTGACATGGCATGCTGCTCTGTACTGAAAAATGTTATCCAGATTGAGGAAGAAGCATAAACAAATCTTTCTGAAGTGTTATTTAAACAGAATGCGAATTACTTTACATAAAATATTTTATGTAAAGCAGCAATAGCAAAAGCCGTAAGATATATGTTTAAGAAACTTTCACATATACTTACGGCTTTTCTGTTTATCAACTGTTCACATCCTGTATTCTTTATACTGTTTAACGTAAATGATGTAACACAGAAATTTATATTTCATTTTGCTGACTTTATTTTTTCAGAACACGGTAATTTTCTTCTCTGTCGTAATCCTTATGGACCCATCGTCCTCATATAAGGTATACTCCGCACCTTCATATCCGAGAAGCTGCATATTTTTTGTATCCAGAGCTGCCACACATTCCGCTGCTTCTGCAACCGGAATACATTTTCCCTTCCGGATAAACAACGGAATCTCATTCAGTGCCACCTCTACATAATGAACACCCTTTTCAAGGATCTCCTCTGCAATGGTTCCATCCGGAAGGAATTTCACAAACTTCATCTCCTCCGGAAGATATACATAACGGCCTCTTGCGTTCTGTTCATAAACCGGAGCGATCATGATCTCATTTCCAAGAAGCAGCTGGTCTTCCACATGTACAGCAATCTTATCCTCCGGATAAACAAAGCCCAACGGCCGGAAATACATATCATCGTTCAGAGCCGCCTTCATATATTCACTGTAAAGATATGGAATAAGACGATATCTTACACCGATCACATGACGGAAATCTTCCACATTTTCAAACTGGTAGCATTCCTGCTCTCTGGTACCGATCGCTGTATGATCACGCATCAGCGGTGTGAATACTCCAAGTGCCAAGAAACGAAGCAGCAGTTCTCTTGTTGTATCAGCGCCAAATCCACCCAGATCTGCTCCTGCATACAGGAAACCACACATATTCAGGGAGGGCATCATCTTCAGGTTCAAAAGGATATGAGCCCACCAGGATTTATTATCGCCGGTCCAGATTCCACCATAACGATGCATACCAATATAGGATGATCTGGAGAACATCAGAAAACGTTTTTCCGGATCGATCCGTTCAAAAGCCTCCCCTGCTGCTCTGGTCATATTGTAGCCAAACAGGTTATGGACTTTGTCATGGCGGATCTTTCTGCCATCCACATTATGGTAAAATCTCCGATAATCTTCCGGATTGTTTGCAACATTGCGAAGTGCACTCTGCATCTTCCAGATATGGATCTTTCCTTCCGTATCTTTTGCAAATTCTCCTGCAAGCTCTTTGACCTCTTTCATTCCCTCTGTGGAATAGAAGATCGCTGGCTCATTCATATCGTTCCAGAAACCGTCGATTCCCTTCTCGATCAGGAAACGGTATTTGTCACCGAACCATTTTCTGGCATCTTTGTTCAATACATCCGGAAAATGAGTATCCCCCGGCCATACAGCAGCTACAAAATCACTGCCGTCCTCTCTCTGGCAGAAGTAGCGGTTTTTAACACCCTCCTCATAAACATCGTATCCCGGCTCTACCTTGACACCGGCATCAATGATAGGAATCAGACGGATATCCTGATCCTTCAGTTCCTTCACAAACTCCGGAAAATCCGGAAAATTCTCTTCGTTTAATGTAAAGTCCTTATAAGACTGCATATAATCGATATCCATATAGATCATATCAATAGGAATATGATTTTCACGATACCCGGCTGCAACCTTCCTGAAATCTTCTTTTGTAGTATAGCCCCATCTGCTCTGTCCAAATCCAAAGGCAAATTTCGGCGGGATATAGCTTCTTCCGATCACATGACGGAACTGCTTTACAATATCATAGGGACTTTCTCCCTCGATCACATAAAGCTTCAGGTCTGCATTTTCGCAGGTTACCTTCATGGTATCCATTCTGGTATAGCCAATGTCAAAGGTAATTGCTGCCGGATAGTCGAAGAACATTCCAAAGGTTTCTTTTCCTGACACAATGATAAGATTATGTGCACCGTACAGGGAATGTTTATCCTCTGTATGCTCCGGGTCATCGGTACAGTTACTGGTGTAAATGAATCCCCTCTTGTTGATGCCACGGTTGGATTCCCCCAGTCCGTAGACGATATCCTCTTCATCCATGATATATGTAAATGAAAATCCATTATCTGTACAGATTTCTCCATACCCTGGTCTTCCTTCTGCTGTTTCAATCTTTTCTGTCAGTGCCTCAGTCTCAAAAGGCTCTCCATATACATATTTTTTAATCATTTTTCATCCTCCTGATTTCTGTAAAGAACAAATGCCTCATAAGGTTTCAGGGGCACTTTCTCCCCAAAATCCTCTCTTCCGAGATTGGTGATCAGGCATTTGGCATTTTTCTGAAATTCTTCCGGAATTTCCATTTCTGCCACATGTTCGCTGAAATTGCAGACTGTAAGAAGTTTCTCTCCTTCAAGTGTTCTGGTATACGCAAAAATCTGTTCATGATCTCTGTAAAGTGCCTCAAAAGCGCCGTAAACGATCACCGGTTTTTCTTTTCTTAAACGGATCAGCTTCTGATAATAGTGGAAAATGGAATCCGGATCCAAAAGCTGCTGCTTCGCATTGATCTCCTTATAATTGGAGTTTACCCTGATCCATGGCGTTCCCTCCGTAAAGCCGGCCTGATGGGAATCCTCCACTGCATCGGTGTTCTGGCATTGTCACGTCCTCTCAGCATCAGGCACTTCATCATGTATTCCGGTGTATAAATACCGGCTTCTGTATATTCATGGAAATACTGAATGCTCTCGATATCCCGGTAATCCTTAAGCTCTGTAAAATAAGCGTTGGTCATTCCAAGCTCTTCTCCCTGATAAACATAAGGAGTTCCCTGCATCATATGAAGGCAGGTTGCCAGCATCTTGGCTGAAGTTTCCCTGTATGCAGGATTATCATTTCCAAATCTGGAAACACTTCTTGGCTGGTCATGATTTCCAAGAAACAGACTGTTCCATGCTTTTCCAGCAAGCTCTTCCTGCCATTTGATCATAACCTTTTTAAATTCCCGGAAATCGTATTTCTCGGTAGTCCATTTACCATGTTCTGATCCCTGGCCATCTACATGCTCAAACTGGAACACCATGTTCAGCTCATTTCTGTCCTCACCTGCATATTTCTGTGCCTCTTCGATAGTCACACCAGAGGTTTCTCCAACTGTCATCACATCATATCTGGATAAAACTTCTCTGTTCATTTCCTGGAGAAACTCATGGATCCTCGGGCCATGGACGCAGTAAGGACCGAAATCACCGTATAATCCTCCATTCATTTCTCCATCCGGATATGACTGATCCTTGGAGATCATGCTGATCACGTCCATTCGGAAACCGTCGATTCCTTTTTCACACCAGAAATTCATCATATCGTAAACTTCCTGACGAACCTTTTCATTTTCCCAGTTCAGATCCGGCTGTTTTCTTGAAAACAGGTGAAGATAATACATCTCTGTCTGAGGATCATACTCCCATGCAGGTCCTCCGAACGCACTTCCCCAGTTATTCGGTTCTTTTCCATTCACCGGCTCTCTCCAGATATAGTAATCCCTGTAAGGATTATCTTTGGATTTCCTGCTTTCAATAAACCAGTTGTGTTCATCGGAAGTATGGTTTACGACCAGATCCATGAGGATCTTAATGCCCCGTTTATGCGCTTCTTCAAGAAGCTTTTCATAATCCTCCATGGTTCCATATTCTTTATAGATCCTGCGGTAATCGGAAATATCATAGCCATTGTCATCCTGCGGAGATTCCAGCATGGGTGAGATCCAGAGAACATTTACTCCCAGTTCTTTCAGATAGTCCAGTTTTTCTATGATCCCGGGAATATCACCAATTCCGTCTCCGTTGCTGTCCTTAAAACTTCTCGGGTAAATCTGATATACCACGCTTTCTTTCCACCAGTTTTTTTCATAGTAAATGGCCTCCTTTTTCTGTTGATTCTGAAATTAGCATATCCTATCCACCCTTTAAAATCAACAGGTTTCTCGTGAAACTTAAATTACTGCCAAACTTTTTTGTTTTTTTTATGCAGTTTTAACAATAAAGCACTACTGTCCGGCGAAAGAATTCCTACCACATTCCGGAGAGGCACTAGGAAAAGTCATCACAACATAAAAAAAGAGATCCTGCTACTCTTTTACAGAATCTCTCTTTACAAGCCAGACAGGGCTTTTTACATTTTTTTCGGCAGGTTCCTTTCCCTCTGCCATAAGAAGCAGCTTCCGCAAGGCCAGAACTGCTTTCTGATGAACATCCTGATGAATGGTGGTCAGCTTTGGCCTGACGATCTGCGCATAAAAATTATCATCAAAGCCGGTAATGGAAATCTGATCCGGAATCCGGATTCCCTTGTCTGTAAAAAAATTGATGGCCTCCACAGCTGTGTAATCCGAAGAAAATGCCAGTGCCTTTGTCTCCAGAAAATGAGGCAGCAGCTCTTCATATTTTTTCAGTCTACGCCGGGGTTCCTGGGGAACCACCACATAGCGGGAGCGGCTGCAGAAGCCGCCATTTTTTTCCATAGCCTGTTTGAATCCAAGCCATCTGGCATAATCACTGTCCTGCTCTGTTTCCGCAACAAAAAGTGCCCGGTGGTATCCACAGGAATGCAGATATTCCCCGATCTGATATCCGCCGGAATAATCATCCACTCCTACATTCTGAAAGCTATATCCACCCTTCGGATAGGCATCGATCAATACCATTTTTTTATTCAGCTTTCTGGAAAGCTGATGATACTGTTCTTCATTATACCCTATAATGATAAGACCCTCCACATTCCAACGGGATGCCATATCTACCACATTATCGATCCGTTCACCGCCAATGAGCATAATATAATAGCCTCTGTTTTCTGCTTCGACCTGTAGCGTTCCGGTGATCTCTCCCACAAAAGAATCCTGCAGAGACTGCATACCATGAATGAAGGAAAAACCAAGAACCACTCCAATGATCCTTGAGCCGTGTCCGGATAGCATCACAGATCCCATGTGGGGAACATAATTCTGCTCCTTCAGGATCGCCGTGATCCGGTCAATGGTGCTCTGTGAAACCCGTTTTGTATTTCCATTGATCACATTGGATACGGTTGTACGACTGACACCTGCCATATCCGCGATATCCTGCAGCCTTATCATTTCATTGAATACTGCATCAGCTCATAATGAAGCTCACAGCCCTCATAGATTTCTGCCGGAAGTAATGCTCTGGCAACTACTTTCAGTTCCTCCTCCGGCTGATCCACACGCTTCAGATGTGCATAATCTCCGTCAATCTGTTCCACGATATAATCACATACTAACATTTTTTGTCCTCTCTCTTTTCTTTTTTGCTCATACTTCAATAACCTGTATGAGCGCAATTCGTTTCTCTGACTGCTTATTCACGAATGCATCTGAAAACAGGCTACAGCAAATGCTGCAGCCTGTCAACTCTTTATTCTGCCCTCAAAAAATATCTCTGTTTATTCGTCAGCACTGTCAACCTTGCTTGCGCGTGCCGCGATCTCTTTCTCCTGGATATCATTAGGAGCCTGCTCATAGCGTGCAAATTCATAGGAGAAATCTCCGCTTCCACCGGTCATGGAACGAAGGACAGTGGAATAACCATAGATTTCAAGAAGCGGAACATCTGCCTCAATGATGGTATTTCCTTCGTGGTCCGGATTCATTCCGAGAACACGACCACGTCTCTTGTTCAGATCTCCCATAACATCACCGGTATATTTATCCGGAACTGTAATCTTCATGGAGATGATCGGCTCAAGAAGTACAGGAGACGCTTCCATAAAGCCCTTCTTGAAGGCAAGGATCGTTGCCATCTTAAATGCCATCTCAGAAGAATCTACCGGATGATAAGATCCATCATAAAGGGTTGCTTTCACCCCAACTACCGGATATGCAGCCAGAGGGCCTTTCAGAACGCATTCCTGAAGACCTTTTTCAACTGCAGGGAAGTAATTCTTCGGAACTGCACCACCTACAACTACCTGCTCAAATACATAAGGTGTTTCCAGATCGCCGGATGGCTCAAAGCGCATCTTAACATGACCATACTGTCCGTGTCCGCCAGACTGTTTCTTATGTTTGCCTTCTACATCTGACTTCTTGCGAAGTGTCTCACGGAACGGAACCTTCGGTTTGGAAAGCTCCACATCCACTTTATAGCGCTCCTTCAGCTTGCTGACAACGATATCAAGATGCTGATCACCCATACCGTAGATCAGGCTCTGACGGTTTGCACTGTCATTGACAACCTTCAGTGTTCTGTCCTCTGTCATCATCTTGGCAAGGGACTGTGCGATCTTATCCTCGTCGCCCTTTTTTACTGCCTTAAATCTCTTATATGTATATGGTGTGGAAAGTATAGCCTTTGGATAAAGGATCGGATTCGCCTTGGTTGCAAGGCTGTCTCCGGTCTGTACACTGCCAAGCTTGGCAATGGCACCGATATCCCCTGCAAAAAGCTCCGGAACTTCGATCGGTTTGGAACCTTCCATGACATAAAGCTTGTTTACACGCTCCTCTGTTCCTTTCTCTACATTAAGAAGTGTATCATCGGATTTCAGCACACCGGAGCATACCTTGATCAGAGAATATTTACCAAGGAACGGATCCGCGATAGTCTTAAATACATAGGCGGATTTTGCTTGGCAAAGTCATAATTGGCCTCAAAGATCTCGTTAGTCTTCTGTGCGATACCATTGCAGGAACGTCCGCTTGGGCTTGGGAAGTAACCGCAGATATCATCCAGAAGGTTAGATACACCGCGAAGGTTCACCGGTGATCCCATGCATACCGGAACAATACTTCCATCCTGTACATTGGTTGCAATAGCGGCGGAAACCTCTGCTACGGAAAAGGTATCTCCCTCGAAATAACGGTCCATAAATTCTTCGCTTGTCTCTGCAACAGACTCCATCAGAGTTTCATGATATTTCTCAAGATATTCTGTCAGATAATCCGGAACCGGGCATTCTTCCTTGCCGGCCTTATCAATATATCTTCTTCCTGCCTGCTTCACAACATTGACATAACCTACAAACTTACCATCCTCACGAATCGGAAAATGAAGGGGAGCGATTCTCTTGCCATACAGCTCTGTCAGCTCTTCCACAACCTCACGATAGCTGACATCATCCACATCCATATCGGTAACAAAGATCATACGCGGAAGTTTATATTTCTCGCAGAGATTCCATGCCTTCTGTGTTCCTACCTGAACACCGGCCTTACCGGAAACAACGATGATCGCTGCATCTGCGGCACTGACTGCTTCCTCTACTTCTCCCACAAAATCGAAATATCCAGGTGTATCCAGCACATTTACTTTCATCTTATCCCATGGTACCGGAATCAAAGAAGTTGTGATGGAAAAATGTCTCTTTATTTCTTCCTTGTCATAATCGCTGACAGTATTGCCATCCTCAACACGTCCGAGTCTGCTGGTCATACCTGCCAGATAAGCCATTGCCTCAGCCAGTGTTGTTTTGCCTGCGCCACCATGACCTAATAGGACTACATTTCTGATTCGGTCTGTTCTGAAAACGTCCATATGTAATACCTCCCTGTTCGTCTTACTTAATATGTTCACATTTTACTAAATTTCCATGCAAATTTCAAGTATTTTATTCAATTTTGACAACTTTTTTTCAGAAAGTTTTTCGTATTACCGTCAATTAATACAGAACAGTCGTCTATCTTTCAGAATTTCCGGTTTACATACTTTTTCACAGCATCCACAGAACGGTTCAGTACCAGCTCTTCCGGAAAATCCAGTTTAGTCAGAAGGTCTCTGGCAAGATCAAATTCCCCGATCAGAAGATCAAAATGGGCATCACTGTCCATAACCACAGGTACCCGATATTTTTTGCAGTATTCCAGCATGATGGTATCATTCTCTACTGCATTCTCACGGTTACAGTCAGGGTCCATGGAGTGATTGTTCAGCTCCAGGACTTTACCGTATTCTCTGGCTCCCTGTACAAGCGCCTCATAATCGATATTGTATCTTCCGTCATCCGGATGTCCGATGATATTGACACACGGATTCTTCATAGCATTAAGATAGGCCTCCGTATTCTCCTGTCTGCTGCCTGGTCTGATGCATGGAACATGAAGACTTGCAATGACCACGTCCAGCTTCTCCAGGGTTTTCTGCTCAAGATCTACCGTTCCCGCCGCATCCAGGATATTTACCTCCGAACCCAGAAGCAGCTGGATCCCGTACATTTCACGGGGTACTACCTTTATATTCTGGAAATAAAACTTATGACAGGTTCCGGGCATTTTCGGTGCATGCTCTGTGATTCCCAGGAGTCAAGACCTTATCGGAAGCAGCCCTGGCCATCTCGCGAAGTGTGCAGTATGCATGTCCGCTGGCTACGGTATGTGTGTGAAGATCCATTACTGACTGATATTTCATGATAAATTCTCCTCTGTATCTTATATTGTTTTTTTCTTATTATATTATACGTCCGAAATCTCCGATTTCTCAAGCCTTTTTCTATTGTTACTGTTCACTCCGTTCTCAGCAACACGCTTCGCGATGCACAGAATTTATGATAATCGCATAAATTCGCGCGGTATGTCTCGGGTTTTCCGTGACCTTCGCTCACAAAAAACACCTCGCGGAATATTACCAATGAACAGTAACTTTCTATTACTCTTCCCTGTTCGCAAAACATTACGGTAAACAGCTATAAAAATGGCCTTCCTGTTTCCGCTAACATTTGTTGACATTTTTCACACTTTCTTTTACAATATAGTCGTGATTTACACTATTAAAGAATAAAAGTAAAAAGTAACCTGAAAGGACTCTGAAGTACTATGAAACCATAGGTTTTATCGGCCTTGGACTGATCGGCGGCTCCATTGCCAGAACCATACGAAAATTTCACCCGGATTATCGCCTGCTTGCCTTTGACAAAGACAGAAGTGCTCTGGCAGAGGCAGTCAGTTTAAACGTGATCAACGGGATCTGTGATATTGACGATGAGCAGTTATATAACTGTGATTATCTTTTTCTCTGTGCACCTGTAGAATTTAATGTGGAATACATGGAAAAGATCAAAGATTCTCTTGGAAAGAACTGTATCCTCACAGATGTAGGCAGTGTAAAAAGCGTTATCCACGAAAAAGTAACCGAGCTCGACTTGAAGGACGCTTCATCGGCGGTCATCCTATGGCAGGCTCCGAACGCAGCGGTTTTTCCAATTCCAGTGATCATCTTCTGGAAAATGCTTATTATATCATCACTCCGGGAGGAGAAGTTGCTTTGGAAAAATTTCTGATTTCACAGAACTGATCTCCTCTCTTGGTGCGATCCCCCTTGTTATCACTGCAGAAGAACATGATTTCATCACGGCAGGAGTCAGCCACCTTCCTCATATCGTAGCCTCCGCTCTTGTAAATCTTGTAAATCTTCTGGATAACGACGCCCAGTATATGAAAATGATCGCAGCCGGCGGTTTCCGTGATATCACACGTATTGCCTCTTCTTCACCGGTTATGTGGGAACAGATCTGTCTGGAAAATCAGAAAAACATTTCCACGGTTCTGGATGAATTTATCCGTATGCTGATCCAGATCCGCTGTTCCATTGACAACAAAGAAGCCGACAACATCTTTGACATGTTTGCAAGCTCCAAGGATTACCGTGACTCCATTGACATTGTAGACAACAGCCTGATCCCCCGCTCCTATGTCCTTTATATCGATGTGGCAGATGAGGCCGGTGCCATTGCAACCATTGCAACCATCCTTGCAACAGAAAAGGTCAGCATCAAAAATATCGGTATTATCCACAACCGAGAATTTGAAGATGGCGTTCTGAAGATCGAATTTTATACAGACGCAGCTCTGGAGCAGGCTAAAGTGCTTCTTACAAAACGTAATTACAAGATCTGCGAACGCTGATATATAAACGGCAGCAGATATCCGATCTGCTGCCATGTATTTCAAAAATAACAATACAGGCAGGTACTAATATGGAAATCAAAAAAGCAAAAAAATTATCCGGCTCTCTTGCCATTCCCGGAGATAAATCCATTTCTCACAGAGCTGTCATGTTCGGCTCTCTTGCAGAAGGCACTACCAAAATCACAAATTTTCTGGAGGGTGCAGACTGTCTCTCCACTATTTCCTGTTTCCGGAAAATGGGTATTAACATTGAAAATACAGAAGGAGAGATCCTGGTCCACGGAAAAGGTCTCCATGGTCTCAGTGCTCCGTCAGAGACTCTTGACGTCGGTAACAGCGGTACCACCACCCGCCTCATCTCCGGGATCCTTGCAGGACAGGACTTTGTATCAGAGCTTACCGGCGATGCTTCCATCCAGAAACGCCCTATGAAACGGATCATGACTCCGCTTTCCCAAATGGGTGCCGATATCATAAGTCTCAACGGAAACGGATGTGCACCGCTTAAGATCTCCGGAAAAAAGCTCCATGCCATCCACTACAATTCTCCGGTAGCATCTGCCCAGGTAAAATCCTGCGTACTTCTTGCCGGAATGTACTCTGACGGCATTACCCGTGTAACAGAGCCGGTCCTTTCCAGAAATCACACGGAGATCATGCTGAATTACTTTGGCGCCAATGTAACCGCAGAGGGAACAACAGCATCCATCAAACCGGACCCATCTCTTTACGGACGTGAGATCCTGGTTCCGGGAGATATCTCTTCTGCAGCTTATTTTATCGCAGCAGGTCTTCTTGTTCCCAACAGTGAGATCCTTCTGAAAAATGTGGGGATCAACCCGACCCGTGACGGCATCCTCCGTGTATGCAGGGCCATGGGAGCAGATATCACTCTCCTCAATGAAACCACAGAGGGTGAACCTACTGCCGATCTTCTGATCCGCTCCTCTGCGCTTCACGGGACCACAATAGAAGGCGCGATCATTCCTACTCTGATCGATGAACTTCCGATGATCGCCGTTATGGCAGCTTTTGCAGAAGGAACCACTGTTATCCGGGATGCACAGGAGCTTCGTGTCAAAGAGTCCGACCGCATCCAGGTTATGACGGAAAATCTTCGGAAAATGGGCGCAGATATCCAGGAAACCGAAGATGGCATGATCATTCATGGTGGAAAAGCCCTTCATGCGCAGAGATCGATTCTCATCTGGATCACCGTGTAGCCATGTCTTTTGCAGTAGCAGGACTGCTTTGTGAGAGAACACTTTCCATCAAAAATGGAGAATGTGTCAACATCTCCTATCCGGAATTCTATTCTGATCTTTATAGTCTGGCTGAATAATTATCTCATATCCAGACAGAGAGCATTTTCATGTATCACAACATCTGTTCCATCAGATGACAGTGCATAAAATGCTCTCTTTTTTTGTATTTCGTATAATTTTTATTTATTATGGATATCATAATTCCAAAACAAAACCATTTTTTTGATAAATTTTATCGCTTTCCCCACTTTCCAAATTCCTACTATTATGGTATTATTTTTTCGGAAAATAATTATTTCCAGAGAGGAGCAACGATTATGAAAATTTTGTTTTATGACACCAAGAGCTACGATAGGGAATTTTTTGAGAAGCTGCTTCCATCTTATCCAGGTATTGAAATTAAATTCATTGAAGCAAATATCCATGAAGAAACCGCAGCTCTTGCCCACGGCTACGATGCCATCTGTGCATTTGTAAATGCAGATCTCGGCGCACCGGTCATTGAAGAACTTCACCGCCAGGGTGTAAAACTGATCCTGATGCGCTGTGCCGGATACAATAATGTTGATCTGGAAACTACAGCAAAATGCGGGATCCAGGTGGCACGTGTTCCCGGTTATTCTCCGGAAGCAGTTGCCGAACACGCCATGGCACTGGCTCTTACCGCCAACCGGCACACCCACAAGGCATATATCAAATGCCGTGAAAACAACTTTGCACTGAACGGTCTCATGGGCGTTAACTTTTATCAGAAAACTGCCGGCATCATCGGCACCGGAAAAATCGGTCAGGCAATGGCAAAAATCTGTCGCGGCTTTGGCATGAAGGTAATTGCTTATGATCTTTTCCCTAATAAAAATCTTGACTTTCTGGAGTATGTTTCACTGGATGAACTTCTTTCCACCAGTGATCTGATCAGTCTGCACTGTCCGATGACTCCGGAAACAGAGCATCTGATCAACTCCGAAACGATTGCAAAAATGAAAGATGGTGTGATCCTTGTAAATACCTCCAGAGGTGGACTGATCAAAACAGATGATCTGATCGCAGGTATCCGTGATCACAAATTCTTCGCCGTTGGTCTGGATGTTTACGAAGAAGAATCCGCATATGTATATGAAGACATGTCAAGCAGCATTCTTCCTACTTCCACGATCCAGCGTCTTCTGTCCTTCCCAAATGTGACCATGACCTCACATCAGGGATTCTTTACGGTAGAAGCACTGACCAATATTGCGGAGACAACCCTGGAAAACGCAAAAGCTTTTATGGTTGGAGCTGAAATGAAAAATCTGGTCCACTGATCGGTCTCAGCCCTGACACACAAAATAAGCCCCTCGATACTGATCGTTTATCTGTATCCGGGGGCTTATTTTGTTCTTTTGATTTTAATAGATCTCGTCAAAAGACTGTCCGTCATCGTCTGTGTAATAAATGCGCTTTGCATCCTGAGTGAAGATCAGCTTCTGTTTCCCTGCATCATCGAGCTGCACTGCTGATAGGTGACGCCCTCCTCTACCGGAAGCATACTGTCTGCATTATCATAGTCTGCAGCAGTAAGATTGGAGGGTACATGGCCATACTCATAAATGTACTGGGCCACTTCATCTTTATCTGTATAGGTGCCATTTTCATCCAGTTTCTTTTCGCTCTGCGAGTCTGCTGCATCCGATGAATCGGACCCATCTGTATCTCCTGCTCCTGCAGCATTTTCAGAATCCTGCAGCTGCTCCAGGTCGCTTTCATCAGCTACTGCCATCTCATCGTCACCATTCTGGTCCATGGCCTCCACTTCATCCTCACTCAAAGGTTCCAGGTCATCCTGAAAAGCGGATTCATCATATTTTTCCTTATCTTTGCATCCTCCCAGCATCATCGCTGCCACCCCAGCAAGCACCAGGATAAAATATCTGAACTTTTTCATGGATCAATCTCCTTTCATGGAATATCGTTCTCGTAAAAGTGCAATTTCTCTTTTCCATCCTTCATCATCATTTGGTGTCTCCAGAATAAAGGGAATTCCCTCAAGAGCCGGATGGCACACCACATTCACAAGTGCATCCAGGCCGATCTGACCTTCGCCGATCTTTGCATGACGATCCTTATGACTGCCCAGTCCGTTTATACTGTCGTTAAGATGAACAGCCTTCAATCTGGAAAGGCCGATCACCCGGTCAAACTCATCAAGAACACCATCCAGATCATGGACAATATCATAACCGCCATCCCATACATGACAGGTATCCAGGCAGACACCCAGTTTATTATTTTTTTCCACCCTGTCAATGATATCACGAAGCTCCTGAAACGTTGCTCCTACTTCCGAACCCTTGCCGGACATAGTTTCCAGAAGGACGGTCGTACTCTGTTCTTCTGTAAGGACATCATTGAGGATTTCCGCAATTTTGGTAATTCCCGTCTCAGTTCCCTGCCTACATGACTGCCCGGGTGAAAATTATAATAATTTCCCGGTGTATATTCCATACGTTTCAGATCATCTGCCATGATCTCTCTTGCAAAATCTCTCAGATTCTTTTGCGGCACAGGCATTCATGGTATACGGTGCATGTGCCACCAGCTTTCCAAAATGATTTTCCCTGGAAAGCTCCAGAAATCTTTCCACATCTGCAGGATCGATCTCTTTTGCCTTGCCTCCTCTGGGATTGCGGGTAAAAAAGCAAACGTGTTTCCACCGTTTTTCAGCATCTGACGCCCCATGCAGCATAGCCTTTGGACGAACTTGTATGATTTCCGATATATAATATCATATCAGCACCATCTCCCTGTAGTTTATATTTCTGCCTTTTGGCCTAATTATTATATCAAAAACTTCTTTTTCTGAAAAGTCCGCGATTCTTTCTTTACAATACTTACCATTCTTCTATAATAAAGATATCTTTACATACGAAGGAGAAAAAGAATGGCAAACGACAATCAAAGGCGGCCGCCTCATGGCCATGATCCAGAGCAGGCACGCAGAGAAGCCGCCAGAGCACGGGAAGCACGGCGGAAGCATTCTGGTTCTGCATCCCGTAATTCCCGTTCACATTCCACCGGGACTCGCAGGAATGACATCAGCAAAAAATCCAGATATTACCAGGTACGCCGTCAGAAAATGTTTCTTGCAGCTGGCGGGATCCTGATCATACTTGTTCTTGTGATCATTTTTCCGCACGTGCATGCATTTCTTCCCGGAAAGCTGCAGAAGCCGCCGCTTTGCAAAAGGCCCAGGAAGAGGAGGCCGCAAAAAAGGCAAAAGAAGAAGCTGCTGCTGTGAAAGATCCCGTTTCACTGACGCTCAGCGTAGTCGGGGACTGCACGTTGGGTACCGATGAGACCTTTGATTATGACACAAGTCTGAACGCATGCTACGATAACAACGGCAAAGATATTTCTTTAAGAATGTAAAAAGCATCTTTGAGGCAGATGACCTGACGATCGCCAATTTTGAAGGAACTCTCACTGATTCCGATGCCAGAGAAGATAAAACCTTTGCATTTAAAGCACCCGCCGAATATGCTCAGATACTCACCAGCGGTTCCGTTGAAGCCGTAAACACTGCAAACAATCACAGCCACGATTACGGAGAGCAGAGCTACACGGATACTCTGACTGCTCTGGACAATGCGGGCATTACACACTTCGGTTATGATGATACTGCGGTTATGGACATCAAGGGGATCAAGTTGGTCTTGTCGGAATTTATGAGCTGAAGGATCATCTTGGGCGCGAACAGCAGCTGAAAGATAATATCGCAAAGGTCAAAGCAGATGGAGCAGAGCTTATAGTTGTGATCTTCCACTGGGGCAATGAGACCGAAACAGTTCCTGATACCAATCAGATGACCCTTGGCCGTCTTGCTATCGATGAAGGTGCAGATCTGGTATGCGGCCATCATCCGCACGTACTCCAGGGAATCGAAACCTATAAAGGAAAAAACATCGTCTACAGTCTTGGCAATTTCTGTTTTGGAGGAAACAGTTCTCCAAGTGATATGGACACCATGATCTTCCAGCAGACCTTCACTGTCACCTCAGAAGGCGTACAGGCTGATAACGTGACCAATATCATTCCCTGTTCTATTTCTTCCGCAGATGGCTACAACAATTATCAGCCAACTCCTGCATCCGGAGATGAGGCATCCAGGATCAAATCCAAGATAGAGGAACGCAGTGCTGCGATTCCTGCCGCGGATTCTTCATCCGCTACATCGGAAGGCTCTGACAGTGAAGAATAAATAGCATAACAAAAATAATATCCCAACAGATCCTGTAATAATGCATGTTTCATGCTGCGATCCGTTGGGATATTATTTATATAAAAAGTAATTTTAAATCTTATTCGATCATCATGGCATCCCCGAACCTTTAGGAATGTAGCCGAAATGTTACATTTGTCAGTATATCATATATATAGGAAGTAATCCAGTTCTTTTTTTCTGTACTATTCCTCATAAATAAATCCGTTGTCTGTAAGGTATATGTATCCGTATGGTTCCGCTATGCATCCATCCGTATCCAGTTTCCCATATACGGCACAAGCATAATATGAGCCGGCATGAACTATCCCGGTGCCATCTCCACATTTAATTACGAACCATCTGTATCCGCTGTTCCTCACAACCTCTTCGGCGAACGCTCTGTACTCCTCCTCTGATATTCCCTTTAAGGTGTCTTTGTCAACCTCAATGTATGCCATCAAGCTATCGCCTACTATTTTGGATTGCAACTCTGCATCAATCAGTGGATTCCCTGTTTCATTTTTCCCCGGTATGATAACGCTTTCCGGAACTTCCTGCGCACTTTCTTGAGTTTTTGAATCGCTTTCCTGGGTTTTGCATACATTTTCTTCGATTTTGATAACATTTTTTGTATTTTCCTGCGTGATTCCATATTTCTGCGCTATCATCTGTTTTCTTTTTTCGGCACTATTCTTGCTTATAGCAAAGGCGGCACATACAAGTACCGCCACAATTACAAGAACCGCCATTGCTCTTGCTTTCTTCATTCTCTCTGCTCCTTTTAAGCTAATATTTTGTAATTTTGGATATGTGATACCCGGAACAAACACGTTTTGCATACTCTATAATCATCTGTCAAGAAGTAATAGTTCTTCGGCAAATACAGGTTCGGGTCGTTCCGATATCGTTCATCTCCCGATTTTCTTAAATATCCCTCGTATTCTGCTCCGTCGAATAGTCTGACCTTTATTCTTCGTCCCAGGTTTTCTTCCAGTGCCTTTCTATTCATCCTGCGCCTCCTGTATTGTTTCTCCTCTGGCATACGCATTGAAAGCATCCTCAAGCCCTATTTTTTCTATCACAACCATCAGACCATATGTAAGTTTTACTAAATCGAACGCTTTTATATTCAACAGTTCTACGCTTAAATCGTCACTGCCGTTTTTCAGGTCTACACAGCATCCTTGCTGAATTTCTTTCGTGCTCCCATCGTCATACGTTACCGTAATCCCTGCAACTTCCTTGTCTTTTTCCTTGATTGTATAATCGTCCATCGTTATTCCTCCTGCCTATTTATCCTTTTATTTTTTTCGGTAAACTTTTTTCCTACGCTCCCTGCCTCTCTTGCACTTTATCGGGCAATCAGGCATTCGCCTTTTGTCAGCCTCCCCGGTATCTAGCCGAACTTCACTTCCGGTTATATAGCATCCAGCAAATTCTACATCCGCCATTGGAGCCGTCCAAAAAGGACACCATGTGCATGATTCAGGCAGATGCTCCGCCTTAATTTTGAAACCGAATTTTTCATAATTTGCAAGCATTGATATTTCTCCTCATAATTCTAATTGAACGGTAAGCCGGTATCATCATCTGGGACGCTCATAAAACCATCGCCATTCGGAGTTGGCATCTGACCGGTTCCCTGTGCTTCGCTACTTCCTTTGCTCTCTGCGAACTCCTGCTCCTCCACTGTTATTTCAGTGGTATATATTTTCTGACCATCCTTGTTTGTATAACTTCCTGTTGTGATTCTTCCAGAAATAACAACTTTTGTTCCTTTTCTGAAATACTTCTCGGCAAACTCCGCCTGTTTTCCAAACACTACGCAAGGGATGAAATCTGCTGTTTGTTCTCCCTCTCTTTTGAATTTTCTGTCTACCGCAATAGTGTATCTTGCTACTGCTGTATTGTTCCCCTGCGAATATCTAACTTCCGGGTCGCGCGTAAGGCGGCCTATCTCGATTGCTTTATTCATTTTTAGCCTCTCTTTCTTTTACCAGCAACTACTGATGCACCATATTTCCGAGCCAGCTTGCGGTATAACCTTTAGTACCCCCCCCGATTGTAATATAGGCTGTTCTTCTGCTGTTCATCTTTACATCTACAGGACTACCGCAAGTAAAGCATTTATAAGTAAATTCCGCAGTATTCATATTTGTCATGTACTTAAATTCATTGCCACACTTGCATTTCGTATAAAGCGATTTAAGGTTTACCAGTTCCGTTTCTTTGCCACATTCACATTTATAGGACTTGATTTTTTCTTTTGCACAGAATCCTTTTTCCTTTCCGCATTTATCGCATTTGATATACAGGAACCCTTTGTATCCGTCAGGATGTTCCATATCCTGCGGCTCTTCGGTTTTCTCTGGTTCTTTCTTCCATCCAGTACCAAACAGGCTGTCATTCCGGCTGTGAGGCTTTTCCTGCATTCTTTTCACAAATTCTTGTGCTGTGATACTTTCCTTGATTTCCTCTTCCTTTTCAGCTTTGATACCAGTATTATCCTCAACACCGTCAATCGCTTTGATTTTATTATGGAATCTCATGGCGTTATTAAGAAGTGACATTGTATCCGCATCGTCCATCTGAAATGTATTTTCTCCATATCCACTAATAATTTTAACTTCCATCTTTTTTCTCCTTACTGTCTGTTTTTCTGCAAATCGTAAATAATTCCATTTACCGTATCAACCCACCGTTCCAGTTCTTTCCAGTCTTTCTGTTCCCCTGCAAAAGGTCCAAGGAGCAGTAGCCTCTCAGATGCAGATAATCCACTCGACTTAAACTTCTTTTCATTTTTCAGCAAATACTCTTCACATTTTCTGTAAGTCTCCTCATCAAATGGCTTTCTTTCATGCTCATATGCACTGTATTCAGCCGGACTGCAACCGGCAATCTTTGACATTTCCATCATCGATATTTTTGCGTCTTTCCGTAATGCTGCTATGTACCCTGCGTACATTCTTTTTCGGCTGTTCAGATTCTGGATTCTGAATCTTTCCTGCATGGCTTTTGTTTCTGTAACCTTAATCAGTTGCCGTACTTCGCATTTCTCATTCTCGCAATCATGTACAAAGCCGCTTTTTCCGTTTTCTCCATCCCAAAACCCGACAACGTGTTTGGTCGGTTCATTGCATCTTTCACATTTTGTATTTAACAGCATTTCCTAGTCCTCCCTCGGCTTATTCAAAACATCCAGATGCTTTATCAAGCATTGCACGCATCCTATCTGCTGAAATCCTGGTTTGCATACCATTTCCACCGGTATAGGGCAACTATGAGCATTTGAGATAATGTATTCTGCAAGAGCTTTTTCTCCGGCTTTCGCCTTTTTCAATCTCTTGTCCGCCGCATCCAGGCGATTATCTACATGACCTATGAAATCTACCATTATCCGCATGGTTTCTTTGCAATATTCTTCGTTGATTCGGTATTCCTCATGTGTGAAATCATGCAGGAATAGGTCTATTCGCCGTTTCAACTCATTTTTATTTTTTATATCCATCTTTTCTGTGCCTCCTGTATTTTACAGAACACTTGCGGCAGCAATATTTCTTTCCTGGAATATCCGTCTGAAATATCTTCCTGCAATACAAGCACTTTCTTTCCTCCATCTTCTAGCCTCCACTCATATCGAATAGGTCAAATAACGTAAGCTGTCCGGTAGGCAGTACCTTTTCTTTGGGAATCTCTTTCAGGTATTCCTCAATCTGTTTGCGACAATATTTAAAACTGTCCTGGTATCTTTCCGGGCGTTCGTGCCGCCTCATTCCGACATAATCATTCCCATTGATAAAACTCTGCAATCCTGTAATATATCCCATGACCGCACCGATATGGCACTGTTCTTTTTGCCTTTCGTTCAACTTCCCAAGATTCTGCATGATAAAAATATAATTTTCATCTGCCTTATAAACCAAGAGAGAGCTTTTAGCATTTTCCCTGATTTCATCCATCCTCGCCATATAATAATTGTCTACCTGCGGCGGTGTTTCTCTGAAATATTCTTTCGGGTAGTCCTTTTCTTCCAACTCCTCCTGGCACTTCCGCTTGTCATATATGATATGGTTCCGCACAATGTTCATGTTGAAGCCATCTTCATATAATGGGTCGCTGCTCCATGCGTGTTGAGATATTCCCATCTTTGAAAATCTTTCTGCAAATTTTCCTGCAATTCCTCTGCTCTCGTCCTTTTCTTCGCCATTCTGCGCCTCTTTTCTATCCCCTCCCCGGCATCCATGGGTGCGGATGAGAAGATTGATAGATTTCTATGCAATGGTACAAGCCGGAGCGCAGCGATTAGCCCAGTTCGCGCCGCTGCCGTAGACGTAACCATCGGAGTTCACACACCACGTAGTGCTCGAGATGCCCCGACTAGCCGAGCGGGTCCAGTGTCGGCAGGTGTTGCCATCCTCTGTGAATTTCACTCTGTTCGCCTTATTTTCATAAAATTCGTATGGTGTTTCCTCCGGGTCGAACTCCTCTTTTGAGAGTAGGAAAAATAAATCTTCTGTCTGTTCTCCATTGCTGTTGTTTTTCTTCACTTTTGCCAGGTAAGGAATGAGGTCTGCAAATCTTTCTTTGAACTCATCACTCTGTAAATATTCTCTCAGCTCGGAATCCGCCCATACATTACTGCCGTAATCTCCTTTTGTATCGAACTCTCTCGCCTCAATCGCTACATGAGCCTGGATTGTCATGCTATGGTCAAGCGTTTTGTCCGCAAGTTCCTCCACATCAAAGCCGATAACATCGTATGGAACCTCTTTTCCGTCAAACATAATCCAGATTGTATCTCCAACCGAAACATGGTTCTGGATTTCTCCGTTTCTGATAAGTGCTCTTAATTCATCCAGCGTAAATGTTTTCTTGTATTTATGTGTGATGTTCAGCTCTTTTCCGGTATCTTTTGACTTTTCATGCTCCTGGTCCGAATCCACACCAGGCATGGCGCAGTTGCAAAATGGATGCAACGGTTCTGCGCATACTGCCTCTGCTAATTTCTGTGCCGTTTCGTTTACTCTTCCTGCCGCAAATTCCAGAAACGCATCTCTTTCCCTCTTGATAAACTTCTTGCTGCCTACTGCCTCCATACGGAATCCGTATGCACTTAATCTGATTGAATTGATACTCATTCTTTTTGTCCTCCTGTTATTCGATATGTTTTGTTTCTCCTGCAAAGCAATTTCCGCAGAACCGGTATATGCCTTTCTCCACCCTTTCAAAAGTCGGGAAAGTGTCACGCTCCGTTCCCATCTCATCGTCCATCACTCTGCTGTATGGCGCACCCACCTGCAAGTATCCATCTCTGTATATTCTTGGTGTTGTGACATCCATAAAATATATGAATACGCTTTCATCCACCAGGTCACCCGGTTTCGCATAATCATACCAGCTATATTGGCAATTACCGTTTGCCTCTCTTTCCCAGTCTTTCATGGTCTTGAGCTTTCTCCGATGCATTTTCAGCCGCCTTTCTGTATTCACTTACTATGTAGCTGTCCGCATGGAATCCGTTCAGGATATTAACTGCCTGTAATTCCGTTATTCCGCATCGGTTCTGTAACTCAATTCTTAATTCTCTTCGCTCCCTTATGTCCTGCCCTGCTGTGTCCGGCAGAGCTTTTGCACGTTTCCGGTATTCTTCTACAATCGCCCTTGTCAAAAGTTCTGCCATACCTCTGTTACCTCCTATACGCCCGAAGCAGACGTTTTCTGTAATTCTGTGATAACTTCTTTCAAAGCATATTTGCCATTCGTTGTAAGCTGCCTCTGCCAGCATCCATTCTTCGGTGACCATCTGAAACCATGTTTTTTTACAATATCCCTTGTTTCTTCATCCGGTTTTCCATCAAAGAAAAGCTGTAATCTCATAAGGTCTGTATTTTCTACCACTTTGAAGAAATCGTTCCCTGTTTCCTTAGTTCCTGCCTCTTTTGCCTTTTTCAGTCTTTCCAGTCTTGCCTTGGTATTTTTGATTTTTGCATTATTGTTTGAAAGCTGATACCCTGCGAATGGTGCATCGCTCAAATGCCAACTTTCTGACATAGCCTTTTTCAATTCTTCCTGCTGTGAAACGGAAAGTTCCGGGCATCCCTCGACTGTTTTGTGCTTTCTCCAATATGCATTGACCGCTTTCATTCTGTCCTGAAGCTCTGTAAGGCTTTCCAGCTTTTCCTCCAACATCTCAATGGCCTGTGCGTCCCCGGATAAAATCGGCTGGTTCATTGTGAGCAGATTTGTAATCTTCTTTGCATAGGATTCCAGGCTGTTCCACTCCTGCATGAGTGAATCCCTGCGGCTGTTCTGCTTGTTCTTTTTCTTAACCGGGAAGTTACCGGCTCCAGAAATCAGAACTGACGGACAGCTCGCTTCGTTTCTGTAGTAGGAATTGTAGTATTCCGCCAGCTTTTTGCTGTATCTCCCTGCCATTCTCTCTGCCTTTTCAGCAAGGTTCGGTCTCTTCTGTTTGATTTTCTCAACAACCGCATAGACACTCTCCACTCGCTTGCGGTATTCCTCTGTTGCGCTGCCCTGCTTATAATCACTCATTGAATTGGCATCGTTGGCGGCTCTTGCCATATCCTCGCTGATTGTATAGAACTGAATCTCCATTATTCGTCCTCCTCCATTTTTAAGATTGTTCTGTGCTCATATTTCATCGTTGCCTGTGAATCTTTGAACTTTGAAAGCTCCCAATCTGAATTGTAAGGATGGAAGTTAAGGTATCCATCACTGCCAACTGATATGCTCGCTGACATTTCCTCGCCATTCCCTTTTAATGCCTCCTGAATTGCTTTCAGGTGCGGATATACTGCTTTGCATAATTCCTCGAACTGTTTCTCTGTCATTTCAATTTTTTCTTTGCTCATTTTTGTGAGTTCCTTTCTTATTCTGCTGTTGCGTGGAAGAACATTCTTTCCACTTCCTCTGCTCCCTCTTCCGCATCCATGATACCGGCTGCCATCTCATTCAGGATTGAGCCAACATACAATGCCTGTAATGCTTTTCCTGTCTGAATCAAAATCATCTGTACGCCGTTGTTTTCCTTGGCTGTAGCGGTTGCCCCTGTTCCATATAACCTGTTTTCGACTGCATTCATAAGCTCTTTGAATAATCCCATCTTCATTCCTCCTTGTGTTGTAACTCACTATATTGAGTTGTTTGAGTATATACTAACACGTAGTAGGTAGGTGTCAATACCTTTATTAACAAAATCTCAATTTTTTGAGTTTACTTTTCAGGTGGTACTATTTCGAGAGAATATCCCATAGAATTTATGACGTGCTCAATAATTATGAATCTTGCAGAATCATCCTCTGTATCAGCCGCTATATCTTCCAGCTTTGTTATATCCGGCTTTCCATCCTGCGTCAGTTTAATTTCAAAACCAAGACCGTCCGCAATTTTTTTGATTGTTCCATAGGTTGGTGATACTCCCACATTCAGTTTGTACCACAGATTCTGCCTGGTCCATCCGATACGTTTTGCCGCCTCCTCGTATGTGATACCATTATCGAGCATATACTGCTTGAATTTTTCTATAATATCCACTGCCTACACCTCCACAAAATTGAATTTTGGATGTTTCTTTCGCTCCTCGCATTTCTGGAACCACTCCTGCACCTTTTCTGCACAGAAATCTTTCCCGGCTGTATATTTCCCACTCGAAAAAATAATGCCACTTTCACTGTCAATTTCGTGAATCCAGTACACATATCCCCCATAATTCGGTCGTACTGAAATTTCATACCACTTTCCGAATCTATCGGTCGGAAATGTCAAGAAATCGCATCCCGGCTTTTTGGTGTAGTCAAGCTGCATCTGGTCGAATATCCAATCTGCCAATTCGTCCAGATTTTCAAACGTCTTGTCGAACGCTTTCTGGTTATAATCGTTATAATACTTTACGATTTTTGCTGTTATCATTACGCACATTCCTCCTGGTATTTATATTTTATGCCCTGCATATTCTCTTCCCATTTGGCAGACTCGGGCGTAATTTTACGAACTGTTCTACAATCTCTAACAGTTCATCTTCGTCCAGTTCCACCATCGGGCAGCCGTATTTGCTTTCCAACTCTTCCTGCTCCTCATCCAGGAACAGATAGTCCTCTCTCAATGGCGGCGGCTCTTCATCATCCCACTGGCTCCGCCTGCGTGGTGGGTTTTCAAATTCTTCTCGCCTGCGCTCCCAGTATTCGTCCTCATCCGGTATATTCCACACTTTAGTCCTCCTTGAGATTCCCCAGGATTTCATCTGCCCTTTGCATAATCTCTGCAAATTTATTGTTTGCCTCTTCCATCTCCTGGCGTTTTTTCTCTCTTGCCTTGTAAAATTCTTCATTTTTCAGCTCATCTTCCACCCATTTATGAACTGTCGAACCTCCCGGACATTATTAAACCCGCATTCGTTTTCATAGTCATTTCTGGCTGTGAAGATAACGTATTTCTTTTCCCTGCGCTTATCATCAATGGCAACTCCGAAATACAACTCATCTCTCTGCTCCTCATCAAGAGGCTCGAATCTTACATCATCATAAAGTGGCCCGACCATCGGGCAATTATTTTTGAACCACACCCGGTAGTTATCCAGTATGTAATCGCTTGTGATACCTTTCAGAATCCCCCAGATTTTCGCCAATCTTCCTGCAAGTGCCTTATCATCGCAAAACCAGTCATACCAGCCTGCCTCAATCTGTGTTTCTCTGTCTTTCGCAAGGAAATCTCCCTTGCGGTATCTCTCGCAAAACTGTCTTAATGTCATATCTGCCATAGCTGTTCCTCCTATTGTTCATCGTTTGTGCTCATCGCCTTGTGCTCCACTCTCCGGCGTTCAGACCTTGCTTTCTTTTTCAAGTTCCTTTTCCATCTTTTGATTGTCTGTGCTTTTGTATGATTCCGAGAAAAATCGTAATCATCCAGAATGTATCTCCCTCCGCTTTCTCTTTCTCCGTATGCGTGCATCTTTCTCCGGCTCACGCTTCTGCCCTCCCTCCATTCTGTATCTGCCTCTTAATCGAGGCAGACTTCCTGTGAAATTGTGTACTGTTCTTTTAATTTATCGAACGCTTTATTGGTTACTCGGTATTCGTTCCAGCCTACCCGGTAATGCCCCGGTGTGCAGAAATCCTTATCCGTATATTTTTTCAGGAATGTAATTCCCCGGCCTTTGATTTCCAGTGGCGTATCAATAAACCAATGACCGCCATAATATCCCCGGCTCGCCTCCATCTGGCAATCAGGCTTTGCGCCTCCCATCTCCGGCGTATACTGATACACCCCAGGTTCGGTTGCCTCCTGCGACTCCTGCTTTTCTGGCTGTGTCAGCTCCAGGCGTTTTCCTCTGCCAATCCTGCGAAGAGTGTACATCTCTTTTTCAGAAATATATCCTTTCTGAAAAAGCTGTTCTACGCTTTCAAGATAGAAATTGCAGGATTCTAAAGAATCGCAAATCTCAAATAACTGAATCAGATTGTTATAACCGTTGCTATGTTGTACCGGAAACTGGATAATCTGTGCTGCCATGATTTTGACCTCCTACTCACTTTTGTGTGTTTCATAACTCGTTCTTATGAGTTTAATATAACACGTAGTAGGTAGGTGTCAATACCTTTATTTACAAAAAGCTCAAAAAATGAGTTTTATTTCTTTTCCTTGCTTTCCTCTGGATTTTTCTTCGGTCTGCCTCCAAGTTTTCCTCTTTCCTGCTGTTTCCGGCAGTATTCTTTTCTTGCCTCGGTTTCCATATCCATTTTTGTCCGAATGAATATAAATGCCATATCCGCCGCCGCACTCAAGTCTTTTGGTTCTTCGCCCCTCCATCTGTAAATCATAAGCGCTTTGAAGAGTGTCCCCATATCTCTATCGCTCAACGTCATTACCGGCTCTGCAATATCAGGGTGTAGAATTAAATCCTCCATGCCTCACGCCTCCTATCTGCCTTTCTTGATTCTATCTGCCTTTGTTTCTGTTGCCTCGCTTTGAAGAAATTTCTTTATTCCCTCTCTGCAATACTGTCCTGTGTACGGATTCGGACACGCTCGCTCGCCAGCTTCATGTGCAATCGCATCATCATAAATACAGTACGCGCATTTCTTGAATGCCCCTCTCAATATTGCACTTGCTATCGCATCATCGCTTGCACTGTTAAGCATTTCCCTTACTGTCATAGCTCCCTGTACCTCCTGTTCTGAATAAATCACACGCCATCATAAAGCCTGCATGAATCCCTGCTTTTCTCTGCTATCTCCATACTGGACCATACTGTCCCATATATCGCCCTGCAATTTCATAAGGCTGTTATCTGCTTTGCTGCATATATTTCTAAACTGGCGAATCGCTCCTGCTCCTCTCCGCTTTCTGCGCTCTCCATGCGCTCATCGACATATGCCTGATACAGTAAATCAATCGTTCTCACTTTCCGCCCTCCTGTTCCGTTATCCTAAGTAATCGTACCTTGTGTGCCAGTGGTATTGGTAAAATCCATTGGCAGGGTTAATCCCCTCGTACCGTTCTCGCCATTCTTTCAACATTTCCCGATATGTAAACAGCTCTCCTGTTTCTTTATTCCGGTACAGTTTCGCCGGCTGTTCGCCGGTATTTTCTTTATCCATCCTGCTCGCCTCCCTCTTCCGGTAAATACTCAACTTTAATGTGAGCCGCCATGAAGCAATCAGGTTCTCCGTCAAATTCGTTGCCTGCGGATGAGTTGAGCGTATCTCCTCTTTCCTCGCAGCACTCTCTCGGACTGCAACAGTCTGTATTCTTCCAGAGCTTTCCGTTTTCATCCTCATACACGTACCGTCCCCAATCATCCCTGCCGATATATTTCAGATGCAATGTTTTAATCTTTACAGCAGCCAATTCATAATTGATAACATCAAAATGTCCGAGCGGCTTTTTGTATTCGATATAGCCCCATGCCTGGCAGCCTACTTCCTCAACAAACTTTTTATTGTCGAAGCTCAATGTGCTATGACATCCTGTTTCGCATCCTCTATTGTTTTGAATGGTCCTGTCCCTGCGGCTCCTTTTCCCTTGTCCTCATCATAAAGAAAATGATTGTGGTATCCATCAACGTCCTGGACTATTGCGATATGATTCACGTATCCATCATCCATATGCAGTGCTGAATGAAACATTGCTACAATATTCGCCATCATTTGTATGTCCTCACTTTCTGCCCTCGTACCCTCCGGGGCGGGTAACTGTTTTATAATTCAAATGCCATTGCTGCATCTTTCTCCGATGCTCCCTGTTCCATGCAGGCGTTGTATCTCATCAACTGCCGTTCCTCTTTAATCTCCCTGATTCTCTTTAAGGTTGGCCAGTCCACCAATGCGCCCACGCAATACGCCTTTTCCATAAGCTCCTCGACTTCGCTGATTCTTTCCTGGACCTCATCCCACTGCTCGTCTGTATATGTGTGTGCCGGTGCCTCCTGCATGTCAATTTCGATGCATTTCAGCTTATCGTGCATCGAATACAGGTTGAAATGTTCGCTCTCGTTTACTCTGTACTTTTTCATCAGCTCTGCTCCTCCTAAAACATAGTATCAAGAATCCTCTGGATAAGTTTTTCGCTTTCCTCAACCAACTGTTTGTTATGTCTGTTGTCCTGCACAGCCTGCTTAAATTCTGCGCTATCCGGATTGTCCGCAAATTCAACAATTTTTCTGGCGGATTCTTCTGTTCTTCTTATCGCCTCCGTCTTGCTATCAATAAGAATAGCTTTTATTGCGCCAGCCTCTTCCAACGTGAGAACTTTCTGTTCAAGTTCTTCGACAGTTCTCTTCTCTGCTTCATAATCTTTCACTGCACTTTCGTACATTTCTTTATATTTTGCTGCCTCTGCCGCCGAACTTCGGCTCTCTGTTTCATGCTGCATCCGAAATCATTTTCAATGTTTCCCTCGGCAATTTCAAAGCATCCCTCAAATGCCATGCTGATATAGCTATCCTCTCCAAGGTCTGTCACGATTTTTTTGATTTTTTCCAACGCTTTCCGTTCCTGCTCTTTGGTTGCTGCCATCTCTATGTCCTCCTGCATTCCGCTCTTGATTTCTTCCACCGCCCTGCTATAATAAAAGGGTAAGGCTTGGCGGTGGCAGGAACCGCCTTACCCTTATTACGGATTGGAAACCCTCTTACTTACCAGGTGTCGGGGTTTCCTTTTTTAATACCTCAATTTTCTTTCGTATGATGCCTGCGGCATCTTCTCCGGTCTTTGCTTTCAGCTCCACGTTTTCTGCTAATGTTTCTAAAAATAAAATCAACTCTGTCTGTGTCATTTCAAATTCCTCCATGTACTCTTAACCTCCTGCCTTGGTTTATTCCAACTCGTTTTATTGAGTTGTTGACATTATAATAACACGTAGGTTAGTAGTGTCAATATGCTTATTTACAATTTTTGAAAAAAGTTTTTGAGGTACAAATGAACATAAATATATTTATATATCTGTATCTTTATCTGTTTCTGTATCTGTATCGGGTTTTTTCGGTTCAGAAAATAACCGTTCGGTAATTCGGTTTTTATTTTAGAAATGAATCATCAGAAAATCCTTATTTTATGCGGCTTTCAAGGATTGTAAGAAAATAACCGTTCGGTTTTTCGGTTTTCTGTACTGGTGGTACAAATTTTGAAGTCCAGGTTTGAACCTGGTACAAACTCAAAAAATAAACCGAAATTTTCCGAACGCATAAAAAAATAACCGTTCGGTATCGGTCGGTTACCAAACGATTATTTTATCAACTCAATATTTTGTGGATAATGTGAATAACTATGGGGATAACTCTGTTATTGTATCTGCTCAATATCTCCATTATCGAGATAAACTATAAAATCCTGGAGGACTGTTCCACTGAACATCAGGTTAGCATCGTGCTCCTCTCCCTTTACATACTCATGGACCGTAACGAACAGGTTTCCGCTAAGATACTGTATCTTCGTTGTTGTATTATTATAAAAATTCACAATGCAGTGAATCTCATCATCGTTCGTAAATTTCCATTGGTAGTAATCTTTTGCGTATTCCACCATCTGCACATCCGCAGAAATGGCAGACACTCTCCACTTTCCAGTAACATCATTCCGCACTTTATCCCTGGAAAAGGTTGCATCTATATCGTGACAGCTCTTGTCACTGATTCCGTACATTCCATCCCGGTGTGGTACTTCCTGCGTTTCAGGCTCTTTGGATTCCTCCTGCGTGTCCTCTACAGCCGCAGGCTCTGTTGTTTCTTCCTGCTTTATCAATTCCCCTGTTGTGTAGTTATACGCATCCTTACCGGTTGTAGGATAATACAAATGTCCGTTCTCGCTGTCAGTGATATAAACAACCGTCCAGTTATTATTCAGGTACTGGCATCTGACGATAAGGTTTTGTGCATCTGTGATAAGGTAAGCCTCCATATCGACAACACTTCCGGCTGTCTTGTAATTCCCCCAATAGCAATCAGAAACTTTCTTTACTCCAATCGACTGTAAAGCCGTTTCCAGAGCTTTGACCGCTCCATCCCCATCCGGGCATGATTCAGCCTGTTCTTGCGTTATTTTTGTGAATCCGTCCGGCATTTCTACCGTCGATGTCGGCTCTACTTCGCTACTTTCGCTTTCCGCTACGCTCTCGGTCTGCGAGGTATCAACATCCGTTGTACCCCCCCCCGAACATCCGTTCAGGGCAAGACCAGTTATGGCAAACGCCAATAATAAAAAATGTCTTTTTCTCATTCCTCTTAGACCTCCTGGCTTTTTCTACAGTCTACCATATATGCATAATATTTTCGAGTATAAAAAAAGAACCCCTCCACCACATTTTGTGTGATAGAGAGGTCCGTTCTCCTTATTTGTCAAGCATTAACAGCGTACAGAATATTCTGACTGTAACGAAAACCATCCTGCGCCAGATTTCAGCTTGCCCCATTTTACGCCATTTACAGTGCGTTCTTCCACTACTGTATATTTGTAATTCTTTTTCAAATATCCCAGTACCTTTGTTCCACTGGTTCCAGGATTGTCCCTGTATCTCAATCCATCAACTGTGATTTTTACCACATAGTTGCATGACGTTCCGGTATTTGCCGATGCCGGATATACCTTGTTTCCGTTGGAATCAAATACGCTATAACCCTTATTTTCGTCAGCACATTTTTTTGCGTTTTCCAGGCTCGTAAATGCACCTTTCTGACTCGCTGCATCAGCCCAGGTTTTACGCACTCTGTACATCTGCTTTGTCTGCGTTCCACCGGAAGTGCTGTTGCCGGTTCCTCCACCATTAAGGATGGATTTTACCATATTTTTGAATGCTACCCATTCAGCATTGTTACTTCCTGCCATCTGTGCCGGGCAATTCTTTCCTGTAACATCCCAGTGACGGAGTACATACTTGTCAACTTCGCCTGCACTGATGCCAAGCATTTTACAGATATACGCGCACAGATATGCGGCGTTCTGTTTAGTCTTTTCGGAAATCTTATAATTTCGGCGGTACAGCACATCTCAATACCGATACTGTTTGCATTTCTGCAATATGCGTGTTTATATGTCTGCGCTCCACAATGCCATGCTACAGAATTTAACGGTACACTCTGGTAGATTTCCGTATCATCCACAAACAAATGGGCGGATGCATTTCTTCCGGCTCCACCGAAATAGTTTGCATTCGCCCTTGCTGTGTCCTTATTATTTCCTGTGTAATGCATAGTCACGTATGAAGCATCTCTGCTTGACCTGCTGCTGTAATTATCCAGGTTGCATCTCAAATCAGATTTGATTTTAATTCCATTGATAACGGCTGAAAGCCATCCTGTTGTAATCGTCTTTCCCATGATAGATGTTCCTCCTTTTCCAGACGCATATTTGTCATAAAATTTCTGTCCGCATTCGGCTCTTTCTTTTTGTACGGAACTTCCCTGGTTTGCCGGTTTTTCAAAATTAAGCAGTACGGCATTTGATGCCTGGGAAACGCTCGTTGCTGTTTTCAGCACGTTCAGCACAGATTTATAGCTGCTGCTCAATTCCTGTATAAGAAATTCGAGTTGCATTTCCAGGTCACCGATGGAGGCTCCCTTTTCCTGCGCATACTTCTGCAGGTTTTGTTTTCTGCTCCAATACGTCCACTGCGCAATGCCGTATCCTGCTTTGTCATGTACGAAATTCTGATAATCGCCATTGTCTACGGATGTTGTGTAGGTATCATCCGTAAATCCCAGTATTTTCTCGTAGGTATTCTGCAAGTTAATAGGCTCAACCCACTTTCTCGGTCCAGATTTCCCATCAAACCTGCAACACCAAATGGATTAAGCCCCTTGCTTATCAGAAAATTCCAGATGCGCTCTTCATTGCTATTTCCTTTGAGCGACATGGTATCATCTCCTGTCTTTTATTCAGTTTTTGTTGTCTGTTCGTCTACTGCTTCGATTACGATTCCTGCGTTTTCCTCCATCTTCATCTGCTTGACAGCCGCTTCAATCAAAATGTTAAGCTGTTCATCAGTAATGGAAATATTCTTTGCTGTCAGCATTTCTTTTAGCAGGTCAGTAACAATAGCTTTTTTCTCGGCTCCACTCTTTGATGTGAGTACCTGCTGCGCGTATAGTACGGCCTGTGTAACCATCTTTTCGATGGCTGCCATCTTATCCTGCTCGATTCTGCTTTTAAGCCAAGGAATAACGTATCTGCAATCACAGCCACGCAAACCATAATCAGTAACTTTAATGCTTCAAAAATAATGTCATTCATCCTCTGTTGTCCTCCACATTTTCTATGTTTTCATTTTCACTGTTACTGGTCCCCATATACCGGGAACCCTTGCCGCCAAAATCGTTGTATTTGAATATGTTTTCAACACCTGCTTTGACTATGTTCGCCCCCACCACAATTCGGAACGTTTCATTCGTTTCGCTTATAAGAGTATCTAGGTAGCTGAATTGCCCGGTTTCCTTTATCGCAACCACAATCACGACCAGGGAATACAGCCAGTTCAGCACATACAATACCGACAGGCAGTTCACAATCATTTTGGTATGCTCCCACATCCAAAGAATGGCGGCTTTACTTTTATTTTTAGTAACTCTTCTTTTCCTCACTCCGCAACCTCCAATCAGTAAAGTTGATGTAAAGCCTGGGAGTTCAGGAAATCTTTCTGTTCATGCTTCACTTTCTGAGCATAATCCAGGGCGGCGTGCATATCTCCATTGCATTTCGCATCAGGGATACGCTGTACCGCTTTTGCTGTGGCTTCTCCGAGCGCAAGCGAGGCATTTATGCAGTTGATGATGCACAGCTCGCCCTTTTCTCTCGCCTGTTCCCTCTCGTCCTGCTCTTTCTGCCTTTTCTTGCGTTCCTCCTTGTCCCGCTCCTCTCGCTTCTCCATGTGGTGTTCCAAGCACCAAAAGCAAAAACCTGTGATTGCCGATGGAATCCCTATGGCGATGGCTAATGAAAATAAATCCATTGTCCTATACTTCCTTTCTCTCACTCCAACAAATCCCGGTAGTCAGCCGGTGCGTCCTGCGGAGTAAGGTTGTAATCCTCAATTATTTTCTGAATAACAACACTGAAAATGGCATCCGTAAGCGCATCCTCGAAAGGACGGTACGAATGCCATATCAAATGGTTATGCAGGTTGAATAATTTTTCTTCATTCTCCTGCTCTTCTGTATTCAGATGTAATTCCCTTGCCGCATCCTCCAACCGGTCAAAGTTGTAATATTCTGACAAGGGCGGTATCGATATTTTATTCATAAGGCATTATGCCAGGTGGACTTCTGCAAAGCACCTGCTTTTTCCCTCCTCTTACTGGTATTCCTTTCCGGTAATCTCCGTATATTCTTCTGCTGTGATTCTCTTTTTCTTGACAGCATTTTTTACCATGGCGGCGTTCCAGAAACCGCTGTCATGGTAACCTTTGATGTCCTCAAATTTAGGACTGTGCTGTACTTCCTGCGCCTGTTCCATGTTCTGTGTATCACTCATCGTCTACGCCTCCCATTTCGTTTTTATCTTCTGTCGGAATATCAATATCTGCCATCATAGCCAGATAATCAATCGTGGCTGCCTGCTCTGCAACTGTTGCACGCAGGTTTTCATTCGCCCGGCTATCATAAATACTGCCGTCCATCTGCTTAATTCTCATTGTCAGTTACCTCCGTTTCTTGGTCATTCCATAAACTCTTGTAAAATTTGTCCATGCGGCGTATAAGGTGAAAGGAATTTCCTTTGCTCGCATGGCTCCTCCATGCTTGATAACAGTCATCTACTTTCGCCTTTGTGATTTCGCCTCTTTTGGCTTTCCTCACCAGCTTACGGAGCTTTCTGCGCCTTTCTTTGACTTTCTCCGAGCTGACTGTCATGATAACTTTTCCAGTATCCGTCAACCGATACTTGAATCCCAGGAATGTAAAGCCCTCTTTAATGCTGAATACTTTCGTTTTCTTCGAGTTGTACTCCATTCCCCTGCTTGCAAGGTATTTCTCATTTATCAATTTTAGGTTTTCCAGATATTCTTTTGATGGATGGAACAGTGTTGAATCATCCATATATCTGCCGTAATCCTCGGCTTCGGTCTGCTCCCTCATCATATGGTCGTACTCACTTAGAAATGTAATACCGGCTATCTGTATCATTTGGCTGCCAGGATTATATCCCACATCCCCTGCGTACTGTCCGTCAAGAACAGTTGCAGTCTGCTCATACAGCCAATCGTCCAGTTTATCCCGGAACAATTCTTTTGTAAGGTCATGCCTCATATTCGGGTAATATCCATGAATGTCGCATTGTAAACCATAGAAATCTGTGCCATATTTCCGGTACATCCTTTGCAGAAATATTTTCATTCTATCCCTTGCATCGTCCGTTCCCTTTCCTTTCTGGCAAGCCCAATTATCACGAATGAGCTGTTTTGTCATAATCGGGTATAGAGCGTTATCATTCAAACTCCGCTGATATACCCTATCCCGAAAGCAAGTACTTATTATGTCCCTGGGTTTCGGTGATGTTATCTTAAATTGTGTTGTCGGCCTTGCTTTATAGGTTCCCTTTTCAAGCTCTTCGCTCAATTTGTAAGTTTCCTCCATGCTGTTAAGCACATAATGAGCAACCGAACCTTTCCAGGTAACCCCTTTCTTACTTTTCATCATTGAATCGTACAAGGCATCGAAACCGATTATCTCTTCTCTATCCACGTAATTTGAATTATTGTCCATAACGTATATAGCAGTACCAGTCCTTTCAAGGGCTGACTGCATCGCTACAGTGGTGTTTTGCCATTCGGCAAGGATAAGAACTCCTTGTGTTAGATTGGTCGGAGCACCACCTCTGTGAGGCAGCCGTATGTCCTAAATACCACACAATCCGGAGCGCAGCGATTAGCCCAGTTCGCGTTGTTGTTGTTGACGTTACCATCGGAGTTCACATACCACGTATTGTTCGAGTTGCCCCGATTAGCCGAGCGCAGGCGGACGTTCTGCGTTTCAGTCCTCATCCCTGTATAATAAACACTATTTCCGTTGTTTTACGGCATAGCGTTCACTATCGCTTTCATTCCAGTTTCGTATCATTCCCCGGATTTTTAATACTTTACCAACCCAGTATTTGACACGCTTTGATTTCAGGTGAAACGAGGATTTTGCGATGCCTATGAGTGCTAAAAGCCTGTTGCAATTTCTTGCGGCTCTTAACTGTAGACGGCTCCTCTCCTCCCAGTTGCTATCGCCACGTTTCTGTACTCTGATATTGTTTGCGTCCCATGAATCTATGTAAATATTCTTTGCGGTTTCCACAATATCGTCCGTAACGCAGCCTTTATATTCTGGAAGAAATATTTTCTCATTTCTTGTAATCTGGAGCGTATATGTCACAAGGTCCAACTCGTGCATGAATACGTCCATCTTACATGGTCGTCTTTCTCCCTCTGGTACTGCCATCTTGATTCCTCCTTTCAAAAAATATCCCGGCATCCGTGGGTGCCGGGGATTAAAACGATTATTCGATTAGCAAAGCCAACAAGCCGGAGCGCAGCGAAAAGCCCAGTTCGCGCCGCCGCTGTCGACGCTACCATCGGAGTACACACACCACGTATTGCCCGAGGCGCCCCGAAGAGCCGAGCGCAGGCGGACGTACTGCGGCGAAGTGTGATTCTCAATCGCAAATGTACGAATCTGCGGATAAGTCTTGTACTGCTGCATTTTCTCCGCCATACCGGATGCACGTTTCCAGTATTCCCATACATCGTCCTCGCCAGCTTTCTGCGGATTGATTGACATTGCCTCCAAACTCGGCAGGAACACTTTATCGTAAGTTACCTCAATACCGTCCGTATCTCCATTGTCTGTAAGAGTGTTCTTCCAGGTGGATACTTTCGTTGCTTTCAATCTCTTTGTAAATTCCTCATCGAATCCGGTAAGAAATCCATGCTTTTCTTTGAGCTGGTCCGGTGTACGGTCAAAATTGTGCTGTGGTGTCCACCACTTACCGTTTGCCTCTTCGGAATTAAGCCACTGACGCATAGCACTCTGCGCCCAACGGTTATATCCGTAAGCTGTGCTCTGCAATCCATTCAATGGCGATGTCGGTTTGAAAGATAATGTACCAAGGGCGGTTCCGCCTGTTCCCTCCACCATCGCTACAGTTTCGATAGGGTCTGTTGCCGTATTGCTCTCGAATGAATATACTTTCCATTCGCTCGGGCTGACATCCGGTGCTCTGTATAATCCTGCAAGCTGTCCTTTCGCTGGTACAGGCTTCGTAAGCGTGAACTGGTATGTTTTACCCTTTACGCAGTTATTTCCCCAGGTATCACCGATAATGACATTGTAGGTTCCTGCCGGTAACTGCTCCTCGCAATACTTAAACGCCTGGAACTGGTTGAACTGCACGCCAAAAGGCGTTGCATAATGCCACTGTACCAACATTCCCGGTACAGTTTCGCCATCCGCAAGTGTGACATCTCCAAAATGTACCACATCAAGCGGACACTCATATGTTTTTCCGGTTGCTTTGTCGGTCCATGGTAAAATAATCTGGTCGCCATAATTAAAAACCTGGCTTGCATTTCCTGACTGAACCACTGCAAACACATCTGCAATGGAAGTCGGTTTGTAATTGTACCCACTGGCAATCGCTGTGAGTAATTCGTTCTGTTTCTCCATCAATCCAAGAAACTGCTGACCGGTTTTATCCAACAGCATCGGTTCTGTAATTTTGCTCATCTCTTTTATTCCTCACTTTCATAGGTTACGCATAACGTGCCATCGACAACTGAAAATCCATATCCGTCCATCTGCTCTTTTAATGCGATGTCATTCTCAATGAGCTGTTTCGGTGCCTGGTTCACATTATCCGCATGGTTTGTGTCGGTTGTTTCCACTATCGGAATGCTGTCTTTGTAGGTAGCGGAACTCGGTTTGTATGCTTTCATGGTTTCCTCCTCTCTGCCGGATTAGAAAACATCATCCAGCGTGTATGTCATTTCAATATCGTTATCCTTTCCCTTTCTGGTAAAGGTCTTGATACAAACAATATCGCCGTTGGCATCATACAGCCCAATTTCACTGATATACTGTCCGGCAAGCTCTGATTCTCCAAGCGTGCATTCGTATCTGCATGTGGTTTCTGTGATAAAGTTATAGCCGCTGATAGGCTTACGGAGCAGTTCCTTTTTCAGTGCTGTCTGTGTTTCAGACGGAGAAATAACATTTCCTGCGCTGTCTACTCCTCCAGAGCCAAATGCCATGCCGACAATTTTAGGAAGTGTAATCGCTCCTGCTCTTGCCTGTACCATTTTCTTTCTGGCTGATTTTGTAATAATTACATTCTGTGCCATTCTTAGATAGTCTCCTTTCTGTTTAATGAATTAAGCAATCTTGAACCGTTCATTTTCAATGAACCATCAAAATATGCCAGATTCCTTTTCACTGTGCAGGTAGCATTTCCATAACTTTCAGAAATGGATGCCACCGGTATTTTGATATTTGCCGTAGTCTTATTGTCTGCTCTGCAATAATTCATCAGCAAGTTTCCATCCATCGGAACAGAGCCATCAAAAAACAAAGACTGCCAGTTAAATGCTTTCGCACTGACAGTCTGCTTCTCAATATGCATTTTTTCTGATAGCGGAACTTTCGCCCTCGCTGTCATTCGCTCAATATCCAACGTTTCTGCAATCCGAAATTCGCCCTCTTTGTATTTCACTCCGAGTCGCATTTCATATTCGATAGCCGCATCCATGAGATGTGAACCATCCCACAACTCGGAACCATCAAACCGTCGAGCTTTCCAGAACGGTATTTTGAATAGCAACCCTATATTGCTGACCATGAATTTTTCAGAAAACACAATTTCGAACATCGAATAGTCATTCACAAAATATGTTGTATGTGATTCCTTTAATTTATCAATCAGCTTTCGGACTTTCTTTGAATCCAGCGTGCCATCGCCATTGAAAAAAGCCTTAAATACATTCGGGTGAGGCGGCTTATACTTCAATGGTCCTGCATCGTGGCAATCTGCTATATGTACCGTAAATCCGGTTGCATTTTCCAGATACCGCTCCATAATGTACGGTGTCATTGGCGAATGATAATCTCTCTTTTCGTATATCGCTTGTCTGCGCTCCTGGTAAGAAAGATTTTCCTGCACCGGCAATCCCCATTTTATTTCATGCCAGCATAATCCCCAGGTCGCTGTTTCCGGGAAAAACTGTTCCGGTAATTCCTCCGCTAGCTTCAAGGCCTTGTCATATTCCAACCCCATGACCTGAAACATCCATTTGCCGACATACGATTTATCGTAAAATCCGGGTGTCACATAGGACAGCATTTTTAAGGCGCTCTCGCTCGTCGGGAATAATTCCAATTCTTCATCTGTCATCGTCCGTCCTCCTAACTTCTGAAATCAATCGTTCCAGTAACCGGATATTCTTCTTTCTCCAACTTGATATTGCTCATTTTGCCATTTATCAGGAATGTGTCGAAGTCCTCCACTCCATCAATGGCAGTTATCAGCGGGCGCACATCATTGTATCGAAGTATCCCCTCGTTTTTCGCCACACCGTAAACGGTAAGCACCAACTTTTGAAATCTTCCTCCACACGCGACTTGTCCACCGATTCATCCAGCAACAATCCAGTAATGGTATAATTCATCTTTACAGTGGTTGCAGCCACGCATGACAGTTTTGCGCACGCTGTCGGCAATAATCGCTGCATCCGGTCATTCGGAGAAACAATGTAGTTATATACATCATTTATCAACTTTGCATTTGCCGGCTGTCCGTTTCCATCTACCAGTACCAGTTTTACGGTTCCGGGTCCATCAAAAGCCGCCACAACGATGCAATCTCCTGCGCCTGCTTCTTTCGCCCATCGGACAAAATCGCTGTCATTTCCGAGGTATGTTTTGCTGTTATCATATTCAGCAAATATCCTGTCGAAATAATCTCCGTCCTCTTCCCGTACCGTTCCGCCAGAAATCGGCTCTGCATTATCTATGCCGGTAATGTTCTTGTCACTTTTTGCCATGATACATACGGTATGCGCTGCCACGTTTGAACCGATACCGCTTTCAACTGCTGTTACGGCTACTGTTACAGTGCCATCATCAGCTATTGTGCAGTCCTCATTCGTGGCAAATTCTATCGCAGGGTTATCATCTACAGCCGGTACGCAAAAAACGGTGCCTGCGGCTATTACGCTGCCTGCAACACCGGTAATTGTTATGTTTCCAGTCGCATACTGTTCTGCGTGCCTTGTCACATGAACCTGCGCCCCATGCAAATCGAGCCAATCATCCCAGGCATACTGCGGAAACGCAAGCATTACTGCCTTATCAGATGATAATTGATAAACTCTGATTTTTCCTCTGCCGCCGGTCTTGTGAAATCATAAGGAAATCCGGCAGGCATATCGTCTATATCATCCGGCAAGCTCGCCATCATTCGCTCGTGTATTTCATCGGTTGTGCTCCCATCGAAGCACTCCGGTCTATGAAATTCTGGTTGCGCCATCTTACCACCTCCGTTCTAAATATTGATTTGAAATACTTTGTCCCACTCTTTCCCCTTAACCTTGAAAGAGCAGTTCATGCTATCGCCGTTCCATTCAAACTCGAAATCTCGCACCCATTCAGTCCTCGGATTTACAAGCAGTGCATCTCTGATGGTTCGCTCCACCATTGATTCGACTGTCTTTTCATCGTCCTGCGCCAGTGCGTCCTCCATCTCAACACCTATATCGTTGGAATATGCAAGGCAGGAATATCGTTCTGTCATAGATACTTTCATGCACCAAATCATGTAGCCCTCTTCTCCGGTACACTCCACAACCTGGTTTGCTGCATTTCTCACGAAATCCCCTTTTTCGGGATTCCATTTCATTGTCCTTTTGTATTGTGTATCATACTCGGAACTTCTTCGATAAACGCAGGAACGGCAACTGTTACAATATTTGCCATCGTTTACCTCCTACGAACCTGTTACAACGTCTATGACGCAGGCTTCATTCATTACCCACGCCACAAGCACCCTGTCCCCAGGCTTTATCTGTGGAGGCGTAATTGTGTGACCATGTGAACCATCGCCGCTTGAATGTCCTCCATGCTTTCCGCCGCTTGTTGTAAAAGATAATCCTCCTACGTGTCTGCATACCGAATATTGACCTTTCGGAATTGCTACTGGGAAAGTATTTGTGATGAGGCTGCCGTTTCCCTGGATTTCTCCAAAGTCCAGGCATAACGATGTATCATTTTCTCTTCGCATCCTGTCACTTAAAACATTTGCCAGCTTATTTGTACCGGCATTCGCATCGAAATTTTCCACGTTATCGCCTCCCATTATTCAAAAGTTCCATCATCCACCCATCCGTAAACATTGCTGCCACTGTCAGTGTGTATCAAGTGCCAGGGATGAGTTTTTCCAGAACCATTTTTGATTGTTATTTTCGCTTTTCCGGCTCTTGCGCTATATCCTCTTGAACCAGAATAGGACGATACATAATGCGTACCGCCCTTAAAATTACAATATCTCCGACATTGTAATCCTTTTTCTTTGTTGTCTGTGTTGCTGTTTCGGTCTTAGCAAGTTCCAGGTCCATTGTCATGCTGTAATTATCGCAATCGTGCCGGATTCCAACCACGTAATAATAATTCTGTGCGGAACCTATCATAACGTAAACTAAATCGCCTTTTCGGATGAATGGCACATCTGGAGCCTGCACTGTGATTTCTTCATCAATCACACCATCTTCATCGATGATTTTTTGTGCGGCTGTCTTTGCCTCATCCAGGCTTTCGTCTTTTCCTCTGGTGTAGATTCTCTGACGGATTCCGTATTTTGTAAGCCCATCTACCGTTGCCTCGACCGGAGAATTACCATCATCGTCTGCCTGCCCCAGCACCTTTACCCTGGTAACAAGGCTTGCGGTGCTTATTGACTGGCTGATAGATTTTGTGTTATCCACCCGGAACACATAAACATCTGTGTTCGTGCCACGCTCCACCACATCTGCATACCCCTCCGCCGCCCGGATGATGAATTTTCCTCCGCCCTTTTTGTAGGCATCGTCCAAAACATCCAGCAACATATCAGATACATACGAACTGCTGTATTTCATTTTTTCGTGAGATACATTCGGTCCGCTATATCCTTTTGTGGGTATTCCCCACTCGTCAAATGCACCGGTCATAATGGATTTTGTACCGGTTCCTGCGGAATAAAATTTGTTGTCCTGGCTCCTCTGCAAATCATACAGAGAATCATATGCAACGCATTTTAGGGTATTGGAACTGCTTTGCTCCTGCGGATTCCATTCCTGCACCGTTCCCCTTGCCACTTCTCTGTCCTGCTTTCCTCCATCACTCGCAAAAATACCAATAAGACATCCGGGTTTGATTAACTCTGATAATCGCCCCGCAGATGTCTTATCATTCTTTGCTGTAAATGAAGTTCGGACAGAAATCTCATTTTTGTTTTCTTCCCAGCCAAGACCTGTGACAAATTCTTTTATGTTATACTGCTTTCCGCCACTATCCATAACGGTAAGTCGGTATGCGATTTTTGATAAATCTATCATCTTCGCACCTCCTATGCCGCCGGAATCGACAGCGTTGTTCCCGGCCATATCCAATGACCATGGTCTGAACTGCTTTTGCCATGTTTCTTGGCTGCCGCCTCAATCGTTGAAGCATTTGCATCGTAAATCTTCGTCCACTTTGTACCACTTCCAAGTTTTCGTGAAGCAATCCCCCACAACGTATCGCCACTGACAATCGTGTAGGAAGAGCCTTTATTTGAGTTATCATTTCTCGGAACTGTCTTTTTTACAAAGGCGGCAATTTTCAATTCGTTTGTTGTATAGATTTTCAGGTCTTTTGCCTGTGAAAATTTAATGCCATAGCTTACATCTCCATAAGCACCAAAAGGGTCGGGTGTAAATGAATCAATCGTAACATCCATGTTAATCCATGTTTCTGTTACAAGCAGATTCAGCACCGTTCCCTTTTCCTGCCATTCCCTCAACTGCTTAATGCACTTATCGGGTTTCTGGTAACTTTCCGCTTTCACAACCGCCAGATTCTTTCTGTCCGGTCCGAAGAAAACGGCATCCCATGAGATTTCCGCCACTTCTGTTCCCTTTGGCACCTTTACGGCACCCTGGGAGATAATATCATAGGTCTGATACTTCGTCCCAAGACTGCCGCTTATCTTCTCCGGCAACGAAGAGAACGTAAACGACTTCTTTTTATCAGCCGCTTCAAACAGTTTTATTTCCATCGCCTACCCCTCCTTCACTACCGGCATATTTGAAAATACCTGTTCCAGTCTGTCAGCAATTTCTCCTCCCAGTTCATCAGCCATTGACTTCATGTTCTTTCGGATAATTGCCATGATGCTTGCCTCATCCATTTTTCCGGTGCCTGAATCCGAAATATTGAACTGCGGTGACATCTGGATATTAAGGTTTATATTTGTCTTTCCGGTTTCCACTGTGCTCGAACTGCTCAAAGGTTCATCTGCGTATCTGAATCGCTTTCTGTACCCTCTGTGAATCCGTTATAGCCTGTGGCTCCGTTTCTAATCGCTTCGGCTAACAAATTATCATTGAGAGATAAAAAGTCCGAAATGGAGCTGTAAGCAAACATTTCTGTTGCTGTACTTCCGATGGTTGTACTTCCACTTCCTCCACCTAAGGTGCTGCCTCTCCGATGATGTTACCATTCGCATTTGCCTGTACTCCGAGAATGTCCCCAACCTCTTTGTACAGTTCCAGCGCTCTGTTTCTTCTGCCGGGAACTAAAGGTATGATTGCCTCCGGTCCCTCTTCTCCAACCCATGACAACTGCTTGTCATTTACATAACCGCCGCTTGCATGAGCCGATACAGTTAAGTGTTGTACTTCCACTTCCTCCACCGCCTATCGTGAACGTCTTTGTCGGATTCACAAGTGAATAGTCCAGGGTTACGCTTACCGGCATTGTTGTAGAAACGCCTGCGCCAAACGCACTGTTTACGGAACTATCCGTATTTGATTTCAGTGCATCTACCGCACTGTTAATCTGTGCCATATCAGCATTTGTAATAGCACTGCTGATTCCACTTCCAACAGCCGCACCTACACCGGAGTAATCCGCAGCCTGGAAAGCTGTTGCCGCATCGGTTCCAGATTTCGTTCCAAGCTCCGCAAATGCTGTTGAGAATGCTGACGTATCAGTATTCAAAATCGAATCACTCATTTTCGTGCTTAATGTTGTGCCAATACTAGAAAAATCTGCGCTCTCGAAAGAGCTGTTCATCGCTTCTTTGTATTGCTCTACTATGGATTCGTATGCCTCATTGGAAATTGGACCGTACTCTGCCATGACTTCCTCCATCGTTGGGATGGATTCTTTCAGACTTTGCACGATTTCCTCTTTAGCTGTCGGTGCCATATTTTCTGCTGTTGCCACCAACTCCTGATAGATATTTTCAAAAGCTGATGTGTCTATTGTCATATCATCAAGTCCAAGCCATCCCATCATATCCTCCTGGGTCCAGCTTGATATATCCGGTTTTTCTGATAATGCAGTCTGTAAAGCAGCGTTCAATTTTTCAGAAACGCTACCTCCATATCCGGCATAATACCGGCAAGCTCATCATTCCAAGCCTCTGCTATCGTATCCAGATTGAAACTTGATACTCTCACCTCCATATCGTTGATGTTTGCGTAATATCCATCGGTAGCCTGCTGTACAGCCGCATCGTACTGCTCCTGCGTGATAGCTCCCTCGGATAACTGCAAATTAAGGTTTGTGAGGGTTACTGTAAGCGCATTATCATAAGTTTCTTTGAAAGAACTTACCTGTGCCTGCAACTCCTCCTGCAACTGATTGAATGAATCAATATCAAGACTTGCACCATTTCCGTACTTGATTTTCAAGGTCTGGAACGATGCATCCTCCTGCGCTTTTGATACTTTCTCTGTAATTTCTGTAATCTGTTCTTGCAGATTTGTGATTTCTTTCGATTCATCCAGCGTGATAACTCCATCTTCCAGGGCAATGTTCACTGTATCACTCAATTTTCCCGATAGTTCTTCTATCTGGGATTTCATGTTGTTATACATACTGTCAAGCCCCTCTGTGCTGCCCTCGCCGTTTGTAAGCAATTCTAGGGCAACTGTAGCCTCGTAATGGCTGTTTTCGATGTAGTCCTGCGCCGACTTCACAAAATTATCAATGGATGTTTTGTAATCATCCACATCCGTTTCGGATAACTGCATACCCAGACCAACTTCCAGTTTTCCTTTCATCGTGGAAACCAGAACTCTCCAAGATGATAAGGATTCTTTGCG
>ENA-OQCS01000028-OQCS01000028.1-human-gut-metagenome-genome-assembly--contig:-NODE-28-length-54381-cov-3.977384_pt1 | contig 54381 bp, 59 predicted proteins | sample MGYA00242757_ERZ504575 | MGnify/ENA primary metagenome ERZ504575 (study PRJEB26092, sample SAMD00036297) | human gut metagenome | host: Homo sapiens | study: EMG produced TPA metagenomics assembly of... | reverse complement strand
TTTAAGAAATAGACTATCATTCAATATAAAGAATGATAAATAAACATCTGCCACATTAAACCGGGTGTAAATTAGGGTGTATTATTCATAACTACCTAATAATCAACATCTATTGTGGAGCTGTAGGGAATCGAACCCTCGTCCAAACGAGGAAATCATAAGCTTTCTACATGCTTATCTTTGCCTAAATTTTCGTGCAGCGGCAGAACCAAAGCCATCAACCGTTGCCTTATCCTCTAAATTTTCACCCGCGCCACGAGGCTGACACGAACTATCCCCGATTTGACTGCACCACTTATCGGAATGCTTCGGAGCAACAGCTTCCGAGTGATGTCACGTCCCAGCACCTGGTGCCGGGATTAAGCTTCAATCTACTATACTTCGATTAAGCAGCGAGAGCGTAACGAGTTTCGCCAGATAAAATTTGAGGACTGAGATTAAAGTGCAAATCAACGACGCACTGCATGCTTACTTACCATTTCTGCCCGCTGTCAAATCCAGTCAACCCCATGACTTTGTAACGGTCTGAAATTTAAAAGATTGCGTAACTCATTGCTAAGTAGGGAGGGTGAAAAAGGATAAATGCTACTTTATTTTTCATCCTCTACCGCTTTCTTTGGCCCAAAGATACATATTCTTTTATTAGCAATCACCATATATTTACAAATATTAGCTAATACTGACTTTTCGTGATAAAAACAATAATCTTCCATACATAGAATATGTGCACCCCATTGTCATCAATGTTCAAACAGCTACCAAAGCCAGTATCCGTTGACAGAATTACCCCCTGCAAGAGGGAATATCTATCTTCTGTAATGGATATTTGTACAAAAGAGATGGGAAGTTAACGGAAAAAGTCTCTGAAGTTAACTGAAAAACCGGAAAGAATTAAGGAAGCAATCTATCCCAAACTTTGGTTTTTCCATACCCAACCTTGGGATGTCTAAACCAAGGTTTGTTTAGACATCCAAGGTTGAAAAGAAAGTTCTTCCGTACAAGCAACAATTCCGCCAACAGATTCCTATTATATAAATACACCCTCGTTTAACAGATGTAGCCGTAATACTTGTATACACCGCGATTGCATCTACTTTTCAGGTTATTATAGTGTTCTTTCTTTTTAAAAGTGAATGATATGTTTCGTCTAATAATGATTTGAATTCCCCGGTAGCGTCTTGGAGGATATTTTTAGTAAGAGGAAGACCCTTCGGACAATAAAAGCCGATACTTCGGACTATTTTATCCCTTTATTTCACACATTAGCCGTATTTTTGTCAACAAAAGAAACAATAATAACCAAGAGATTTTTAGAACATATCATGAAGAACCTTATTGCCCTAACCCTGCTGCTTGGAGGAAGCACACTGCTCTGCGCACAAAAGCCTGCCAAAACACCGGCAACCTACAAGCCGGTGAAAAGTGAAATGTACCGCAAAGGTTGGATAGACTTCAACAAAAACGGAGTGAAAGACGTGTACGAAGACCCCTCCGCCCCGCTCGAAGCACGCATCGAAAACCTGCTGCAACAGATGACGCTGGACGAAAAGACCTGCCAAATGGTCACCCTCTACGGCTACAAACGCGTACTGAAAGACGACCTCCCCACCCCCGAATGGAAAGAGCTGCTCTGGAAAGACGGTATCGGCGCCATCGACGAACACCTGAACGGCTTCCAGCAATGGGGGCTGCCTCCCTCGGACAATGCCTACGTCTGGCCCGCCTCGCGCCACGCCTGGGCACTAAACGAGGTGCAACGGTTCTTTGTGGAAGATACCCGTCTCGGCATCCCCGTAGACTTTACCAACGAAGGCATACGCGGCGTGGAAAGCTACCGCGCCACCAACTTCCCCACCCAACTGGGACTGGGACATACCTGGAACCGTGAACTGATTCGCCAAGTAGGACTCATCACCGGACGCGAAGCCCGCATGCTGGGCTACACCAACGTCTACGCCCCCATCCTCGACGTAGGACGCGACCAGCGCTGGGGACGCTACGAAGAAGTTTACGGCGAATCTCCCTACCTCGTAGCCGAACTGGGCATCGAAATGGTGCGCGGCTTGCAGCACAACCACCAAGTGGCCGCCACCGGCAAGCACTTTGCCGCTTACAGTAACAACAAAGGCGCCCGCGAAGGCATGGCACGCGTGGACCCGCAAATGTCGCCGCGCGAAGTGGAAAACATACACATCTACCCCTTCAAACGCGTCATCCGGGAAGCTGGCATGCTGGGCGTAATGAGTTCGTACAACGATTACGACGGCATCCCCGTACAGGCAGCTACTACTGGCTCACCACCCGCCTGCGTGGCGAAATGGGATTCCGTGGCTACGTCGTATCCGACAGTGACGCCGTAGAATACCTCTACACCAAGCACGGCACCGCCAAAGACATGAAAGAAGCCGTCCGCCAAAGCGTGGAAGCCGGACTGAACGTACGCTGCACCTTCCGCTCGCCCGACTCCTTCGTCCTTCCCCTCCGCGAACTGGTGAAGGAAGGCGGACTGAGCGAAGAAGTCATCAACGACCGCGTGCGCGACATCCTTCGGGTAAAGTTCCTCATCGGTCTGTTCGATGCCCCCTATCAGACAGACCTTGCCGATGCCGACCGTGAAGTGGAAAAAGAAGAGAACGAAGCCATTGCCTTGCAGGCATCCCGCGAGTCCATCGTTCTGCTGAAGAATGCCGGTGAACTATTGCCCTTAGACATCAACTCCACCAAGAAGATTGCCGTCTGTGGTCCCAATGCCAATGAAGAAGCTACGCGCTGACCCATTACGGCCCACTTGCCGTAGAAGTGACCACTGTGCTGGAAGGCATTCAAGAAAAGACAAAAGGCAAGGCAGAGGTGCTCTACACCAAAGGCTGCGACCTGGTGGACGCCCACTGGCCCGAAAGTGAAATCATAGACTATCCGCTGACCGACGACGAACAAGCCGAGATAGACAAAGCCGTAGAAAATGCCCGTCAAGCTGATGTTGCCATCGTAGTATTGGGCGGCGGACAACGCACCTGCGGCGAAAACAAATCGCGCACCAGCCTCGACCTGCCCGGTCGGCAGTTGCAACTGCTTCAAGCCATACAAGCCACGGGCAAGCCCGTCGTACTGATACTCATCAACGGACGCCCGCTCTCCATCAACTGGGCAGACAAGTTCGTCCCCGCTATCCTCGAAGCCTGGTATCCCGGCTCCAAAGGCGGAACAGCCCTGGCCGACATCCTCTTCGGCGACTACAACCCCGGTGGAAAGCTGACGGTGACCTTCCCCAAGACCGTAGGGCAAATCCCCTTCAACTTCCCCTGCAAACCTTCTTCACAGATAGACGGCGGTAAGAATCCGGGACCTACGGGCAACATGTCACGCATCAACGGAGCACTCTACCCCTTCGGTTACGGCTTGAGCTACACCACCTTCGAGTACTCCCGACCTCGACATCACCCCCCGAGTCATCACCCCGAACGAGTCTGCCACCGTCCGCCTGAAGGTGACCAACACCGGCAAACGTGCCGGAGATGAAGTAGTGCAGCTCTATATCCGCGACGTACTGAGCAGCATCACCACCTACGAAAAGAATCTTGCAGGCTTCCAGCGCATCCACCTCGAACCGGGCGAAGCCCAGGAGCTGTCCTTCACCATCGACCGCAAGCACCTGGAGCTTCTGGACGCTGACATGAAATGGGTGGTGGAACCCGGCGACTTCGTGCTCATGGCCGGCGCCTCTTCCGAAGACATCCGCCTGAACGGAACGCTGACCGTAGAAGACTACCAGACCCGTGCCAAAGCCATTGAAGCCCAAAAACCAGCAAAGCGTGTGAGTGCCAGCACCAACCCAGAGGATGCCGAAAACGTGCTCGACGAAAAAATCAATACCGCATGGCAAGGAAATAAGGGAGATATATTACCTTTGCCTTAAAGAACGGAGCCAAGGTAGATAAAGTTGCCATTGCCTTTACACGTGACAACAACCTGCCGGCAACCTTCGAAATCCAGCTCTCGGGCGGTGGCGGACAGTTCCTCACCGTATATTCGGGCACCGTCAGCGAATACGGCAAACTGATTTCCTATCCGTTCAAAGGCACTACCGCCAGCGACCTCCGCATCGTGCTGAACGATGACCGCGTCAGTATTGCCGAAGTTAAATTTTAATGTGCTAATGTGCCAATATGCTAATGTACCAATGACCATGCAGCATATACAGCGCAGCCAATTAGCACATTAGCATATTGCACATTAACACATTAAATTAATGAAAACACTTCTTTTCTGTATGCTCGGATTAGGTTTGACAGCATGTGGCTCTTCTCCAAAGGGCACTAACGGTGACCAGGACGAACTCGCCATGCTAATAGGTACTTACACGAATGGCTCAAGCAAGGGTATCTATACCTTCCGCTTTAATCAGGAGACGGGAACAGCCGTTCCGCTCAGTTCAGCGGCATTGCCCAATCCCTCCTACCTCGTCCCCTCGGAAGATGGCGAATTTGTCTATGCCGTCAGTGAAATGAACGACAGCACAGCAGCCCTCAGCTCCCTTGCCTTCGACCGGGAAACGGGAGAACTGCGCCTGCTGAACACCGTTCCCACCTTCGGCGCCGACCCTGCTACGTGGCCACCAATGGCCGGGAAGTGTTGACTGCAACTACAGCGGTGGAACCATGTCCGTCTTTCCTTTACAGAAAGACGGCACTTTGGCTCCTGCAGACACGCTCTTTCAAGGCTCTGCCACCGGTCCCGACGCCATACGGCAAGCCACTCCCCACATCCATTGCACGGTCTTTTCACCGGACGGAAAGTATATCTTCGCCACCGACTTCAGTGCCGACCGCATCCTGCGCTTTGTGATGCACCCCGACAACCCTATTCCTCATGCTTCTCTGGAAGCCGTTGGCATTGAGGCAGATTCCGGCCCGCGCCATCTGACATTCAGCCCTAACGGGAAGTTTGCCTATCTCATCACCGAACTGTCCGGTAAGGTCATTGCCTTCAGTTACGACGACGGCTGCCTGGAACAGATACAGACTATCACAGCCGACACCGTAGCCGCCCGTGGAAGTGCAGACATCCACCTCAGTCCGGATGGGAAATACCTCTACGCCAGCAACCGTCTGAAAGAAGACGGCATCGCCATCTTTGCCGTGAATCCCGAAAATGGGACCTTGGCAAAGGTAGGTTATCAGCCACCGGCATCCATCCCCGCAACTTCAACATCACGCCCAACGGTAAATACTTGCTTGCCGCCTGCCGCGACAGCAATGTCATTCAGGTATACAAACGAAACGAAGTTACCGGACTCTTGGAAGATACTCATCAGACATTGTAGTCGACATGCCGGTTTGCGTACAGTTCGTCAGCTCTGTTAATAATTTATAAAGCAATATTTAGCAAAGATAACTTCATTAACTTTGTCCCTTAGCTAAATCAGTCTAAACGAATGTACATTATGAAGAAGAATATATTGATGCTCTCAGCTCTGTTCTTGTCTATCACTGCCATGGCGCAAACAGACGTAACCACCGGTGTGATGCGTGGCAAAGACTACGGAGTGACTTATATGTTACCCAAAACAGAAATAGAAATCGTATTGCAAGCCACCAAGCATACCTACACTCCCGGAGAATTTTGCAGATATGCCGACCGCTATCTGCGTCTCAACAACGTGTCTGCCGAACCCGAGGAGTTCTGGACACTGGATAAGATAGAAACCCGCATAGCCGGTGTACCGGATAAGGACAACGTCTATTTCGTGAAGATGAAAGACAAGACCGTAGCACCCCTTATGGAGCTTACCGAAGACGGAATTGTCCGCTCCATCAACATTCCGTTCAGCGGTAAGCCTGCTGCCAAGACGCCCGAAGCCAAAGCCACCGAAAGCAGCATTGACCCACGCAGTTTTCTGACGGAAGAAATACTGATGTCCAACTCCAGTGCCAAGATGGCCGAGCTGGTGGCCAAGGAAATATACAGCATCCGCGAAAGCAAGAATGCCCTCCTGCGCGGCGAAGCAGACAATATGCCCAAGGACGGCGCCCAACTCAAGCTGATGCTTGACAATCTGAACCAGCAGGAAACGGCTATGACGGAAATGTTCTCGGGCAAAATAAAGAAAGAACCCAAGACATTCACCATCCGGCTGACGCCTAAAGAGATGAAAGATGAGGTGGCTTTCCGTTTTTCCCGAAAGCTGGGAGTGGTGGCCAATAATGACCTTGCCGGTGAACCGTATTATATCAGCGTCACCGACCTCAAAAGTCCCGATGTATCTGCCACCGAGGAAGGCAAAAAGAAAGTGGACGGTGTAGCCTATAACCTTCCGGGCAAGGCACAAGTGACATTGATGTATAACAATAAGAAATTGTTTGACGACCAACTTCCCATTACCCAATTCGGCACCGTAGAATACCTCGCACCGGTACTGTTCAACAAGAATTCTACCATCAAAGTGCTGTTTGATACGGCAACGGGAGGATTGATAAAAGTGGATAGGGAATAAAGGAATTCTAATTCCGGATTGTCAACTGGATAAATCCATCCTTACGCAACTGCATTACGTAGGCGGTGACCCGGGGAATATAATTCTCTTCCTCCCCAAAGTGCCTGGCAAGTAGAGAGATGATTTCGCGCACGGTACGATGTCCATCTATCAGATTCCAGACAGCTGTACCGTGTTCTTCCAGCCTCACATGGATGTCAGGAGACATCCCCTTCGGCAATAAAAAACGACGCATCCATTCGTATTTAAACCGTGGGTAGGCGAGTACGGCGCACTCACCTTCCCATTCGGTTGTTATATGTCCACAGCGGACCGGAACAGCGTCCAACAGACTTACTTTTCCTTCGGGTATTTCCATCATACGGTATCCGCTTTTCCTATTATTTCTGAATATTAGGCTCTTCCAGCTTATAACCATACTTCTTGTCTGCCTTCTTCAGCAGTAGAGCCACTATAAGGGACAAGCAGGCAATACCGGTAAAAATGCACATAGGCACCGTATAGTCATACATATTCGTTCCATCTGGTTTCTTGCCGGATATACAATAGGCATCAAGCACCCACCCTATCAATGTAGGAATACCCCAAAGACCGATATTCTGGATAAAGAAAATCAATGCGTATGCCGTACCCAACTGGCTTACCGGGAATATCTTGGCCACAGCCGGCCACATGGCAGAAGGTACCAGCGAGAAAGCGATACCCAAAATTATCATCAGCACAATAGCTACCAGCCAATAGTTTATATCGGGAATAGCATAAATGAAATGCACACATATCAGCATGGCCGAGCCCAGCAGCATGATAGATGCGGACTTGCCCCGCTTGTCAATGAAACCACCAAAGACCGGAGTCAGAATCAGCGCTCCCAATGCCGGAAGTCCGGCAAATGTACCGGCACATTCTCATTGATACCGTATTTGATAATCATCAACTCGGAAGCAAACTTCTGGAATGGGAATACACAAGAGTAGAACAATACACACAGCAATGCTATCAGCCAGAAACCGGGATTGACCAGAATATTCTTCACATCCTTAAAAGAGAACTTCTCTTCCTCATCTTCCGTACCGGCAGCAATGGCAGCAGCTCCATCTGTTTGTCCAGCTTCTTGTCCATCACTGCAAAAATGAAGAAAGCAATCATACCGCCCAACAACAGAACCAAACCCAACAACACCGGTGTGGAAATACCGAAAGCACGGGCCAAAGGAATGGCTACGGCATAACCGGCTTGCGAACCGATACGTGCTAAAGCAACTTGTACCCCCATAGCCGTGGCAAGCTCTTTCCCCTTAAACCACTTGGCTATGATTTTGGAAACTGTAATACCGGCGACCTCCGCTCCTACTCCAAAAATGGAATAACCGGCAAAAGCAACAAACACACCCGTTTTATAGCCAAATATTTCATTGATTCCGAATAAAGTCGCGTCGGCACCGGCAAGTCCCGTCATTGCATAGTATTCAAGTGCTGTACCACCTACCATCAGGATAGTTGCCAGCTTTCCGGTGAAACGGATACCAAAGCGGTCGAGGATTAATCCTCCCCAAATCAACATCAGGAAAAAAACATTCAGAAAACTATAACCACCGGTAAAGAATCCGAAGTCGGTACTCGACCAAGCCAAGTCCGTTTCCAACATTGTCTTCAACGGTGCTACCACGTCGTTTACATAATAAGCTGCCATCATCGTGAAGGCAACAATCACCAATGCCCCCCAACGGGTAGCCTTGGAATCATTCAATTTAAGTTTGAGTTGTTCTGTCATTGTACTATTTGGATTTCAATTTATTAATCAGATTGCATAAATTGCTGACAAAGGTAAATAAATACTTCATCAAAACGAAAAAAGGCTGACACCTTTTCAGTATCAACCTTTCTCTTATTTTTCCAAGCGGGAGTCATCCGCAATATCCTTATCTTATTCTGCTGCAGGAGCAGGAGCTTCAGCCGGAGTTGTAGCTGCAGGGGCCTCCGATTGCGGAGCTTCTGTACCTACGGGCATGTTATAAGGATTAGTTTTTTCTTCTTGTTGCGCCTGTTCCAGAATCACATCACCGCCCTTGCCTGTGGAAGAAGGAATAGTGTAAGCAGAAACAATACTGAAGACTACCATGACAGCTGCCAGAGTCCAGGTTGCTTTTTCCAAAAAGTCCGTAGTCTTGCGCACACCCATAATTTGGTTGGATGATGAAAAGCCTGATGCCAGACCACCTCCTTTAGAATTTTGAATCAATACAATGAAGCACATCAGCACAGATGCAATCAGCATTAAGATAACTAATAATAAATACATTTTGTTATTTTGATTTAGCGTTAATAATCAATTTCTCCAAAAATCTGATTTGGTCTGCAAAGTAAGCATTTTTTTGGATAATTCAAACTTAATTTTTTAATAATTTCAAGCGCCTTGTCATATCGGTGCTGTTTTATATAGATTTTGGCTAAAGTTTCCGTAAAACAGCTATCGTCCAACTCTTCCGTTACCGGCGATACTGAGGGTTCTTCCTCTTCTTCAGTCTCTTCCTCCTTCTCTACAAGAAACTCCCTTCTCGTATCCGAGGCATCCGAAGACTCACTCTTTTGGATAAAGTCATCTATCAATTCATGCCCACGCAGTTTAGGCACTTCCGACTCATCTTCTGCACCCACACCGGTTCTTCCTGCATTAAATAGGCCGTATAATCCACCGCATAATCCAGCTCCGTATGCTGTGAATGCTCTTCGGGAACAGTAGCCAGAAATGCGTCAATCAAGGAAAGGGTACGGTCCACACTCGGCTCTTTCTCCAAATCGCCGGAAAACAGCGACGAGACCTTCCGGGATTTCAAAGTATAGCGGTCACCCTCTATAAAGTAAAACAGCACACGACGGTCTGCCACATACAACACAGCCTTGCGCAACTCCGCGCCAAGTTGATGTCGTGCAGTAGATAGAGGTTTTTCAGATAGAGCAAACGGAGCGACTGGAAATAAGGATAGCGTGCCACCAATGTGCGAAGCTCGTACAAAGTATCCCTATTCAGCGTCTCGGGATGCTGAATCCATTGTTGCAAATGGGTAGGCGTCATGAGTTTACCAGTTAGCTACAGTTGCATTGAAAATCTGTTCGGCAATGTCTTTCACCATCAAGGTTATCAGCTGGTCCTGCACTTCGGTCAGCAATTTTGAGGAATCATAGGTCTGGAAAGCCGAGAACTGCTGTTCAAAGTCCTCCTCATGGTTCGTGTTATTGGTGTAGCGCACGTTGACAGTCAGCGTCACCTTCACCTTCGAAGAGTAGCCGCTGGCATCCACCGATTCATTATATTGATTGTAGCCGGTTATTTCTCCGTCTATTTCCAGGTCTCCTCCGGAATTCACCAGTTGCAGGCGAGTCTGCTGAATGAACATATCCTTCATTTTCTGGTTAAATTCTGTTGCCAGCGGTGCATATACATACTCTGCCCGGTTCTGGAAATCGGCAATGGAAATCGTTTTTACCTTTGTATAGTCGATAGAGCTTATCGGAGCAAGTCCCAACTTCATACTACATGAATTCACCAGAAATAACAAGCTTACCAACAAGGAAGCAAATGCCGCTTTTTTAATCCAATCCATATTCTTTTATCTTTCTGTATAACGTACGCTCAGAGATATTCAAATCCTGAGCCGCACTCTTACGCTTGCCGTGATGTTTTTCAAGCGCCTTACGTATCATTTCTTTCTCCACTTCATCCAGGGAGAGTGACTCCTCCACATATTCTTCCGTATCCTGGAATCATCGTCCACCGGAGTAACCGGCTTTACCGAAGGATGTATAATGGTGGGAACACTGGATGTTACCGGAGGTACCACCGCCGGAGTAGCCGGCGTATAGTAGGCCGATGTGGCAACCGCCGGATTGGCTACCGTTCCCCTTTCAGCCATAATCTCATGCACCAACTTTTTCAAGTCCGTTACATCCTGGCGCATATCAAACAGAACCTGGTAGAGAATTTCCCGTTCACTCCCAAAGCTCTTGTCCTCCTTCACTCCAAACAAGGCAGGCAGGCGCTGCATATTGTTCTGCTCAGGCAGATAGCCCTTCAGTATGGATGCATTGATTTCACGATTGGTCTCAATGATGGATATCTGCTCGGTGATATTCTTCAACTGGCGCACATTACCCGGCCATGAGTAGCCCAGCAACACTTGCTTGCCGTCTTCCGTCAGCTGAATGGCAGGCATACGGTACTTTTCTGCAAAGTCCGAAGCAAACTTCGGAACAGCAGCACCACGTCTTCACCGCGTTCGCGCAATGGAGGGACCTGAATAGGAACTGTGTTCAAACGGTAATACAAGTCTTCACGAAAACGTCCGTCAGCAATGGCTTGTGTCAAGTTTACATTGGTAGCGGCAACAATACGCACATCGGTCTTTTCCACCTTAGAAGAACCTACTTTGATGAATTCACCGCTCTCGAGCACACGCAACAAGCGTGCCTGGGTAGGCAAAGGCAATTCGCCGACTTCATCAAGGAAGATTGTTCCGCCGTTGGCCTCACCGAAATACCCCTTCCGTTCGCCGATAGCCCCGGTAAATGCGCCCTTCTCATGACCGAACAGTTCCGAGTCAATCGTCTTCGGGAATGGCTCCACAGTTCACGGCAATGTACTGTCCATGCTTGCGCCGGCTGTACTGGTGTATTATCTGCGGAAAGCTCTCCTTTCCCACACCACTCTCTCCGGTAATCAGTACAGACAAGTCGGTGGGCGCTACCTGGATAGCGATATCAATGGCACGCATCAGCGCTTCATTGTTGCCGATAATGCCGAAACGTAATTTTACTTGTTGTATTTCCGCTTTTGTCATTCTACAAATCTTCTTCTACACTATCGAGTTTCAGTTTGTCGCTATCGTCACGTTTCTCGTAATATGCTTGCGCAGCGGATTTGCATGTGCCTCTTTCTCACGCTGGCGGTTACGGAACACATCTATTGCCACATAGATAGCCTGCCGGAATGAATCTTCAGAGGCGATTCCTTTCCCGGCAATATCGTAGGCCGTGCATGAGCAGGCGAAGTGCGTATCACCGGCAAGCCGGCAGTATAGTTCACGCCCTCGTCCATAGCCAATGCCTTGAACGGTGCCAGCCCCTGGTCGTGATACATGGCCAGGATACCATCAAAATGGGTAAAGTTATCTGAGCCCATAAACCCGTCTGCCGGATAAGGACCATAGCAAAGCATACCCTTAGCAGCCATTTCGTTGATGGCCGGAATGATAATCTCCTGCTCTTCAGTTCCCAGCAATCCGCCGTCTCCTGCATGCGGATTCAGCGAAAGCACTGCAATACGCGGTGCGCTGATAGCAAAATCCTGCTTCAAGGAGCGGTTGAATATCTTCAGTTTTTCTTGTATCAGTTCTTTGGTGATGCTTCCGGCTATCTCTTTAACGGGAATATGTCCGGTCACCAATGCTACCCGGAAGTCATCTTTCATCAGAATCATAAGGGCCTTCTCGCCATCTCCCAATTTTTGCTCTATATACTCCGTATGTCCGGGGAAGGCAAACTCCTCCGACTGGATGGTATGCTTGTTGATGGGAGCTGTGACAATCACGTCTATCATTCCCTCCTTATATTCCTCAATGGCTTTTTCCAGTGCACCAAGTGCAGCTTTACCAGCTTCAACGTCAGGTTTAGAGAACTCAACCTTTACTTCATCATCCGTACAGTTCACTACACTCAAGCGATTGGGAACCGCTTCGGAGGCGGAGTTGACGATACTGAAGTTGGTAGGCAAGTCCAATGATTTACGATGATAAGCTGCCACTTTAGGCGAACCGTAGATAATCGGCGTGCACAATTCCAGCATCACCGGGTCTGCAAACGTCTTTAAAATCACTTCATACCCTACACCATTAATGTCGCCTTGTGTAATGCCGACTCTTATTTTGTTGTCTTCCATTTTTATTACTTATTATTAGTAGTATCTTTTGAGGTTACGCCTACCGGAATTTCCGCACCTTCCTGCTTGCTGCCGGGCAGTTTCAAGGTATAGAGCGAAGCTCCATCTGACGTACCAGATTACGTTTCATTTTATCAGGTGAATAAATAAATATTTCAGATACGATAATACGCTGATTGGCCTTGTCCAAACGTACATGCGATACGAACGGACCGCCCATGAAGTCACCCTTTATGCGCCACAAGCCGCGGGCCTCCAGTGCATAGTCTCCCTGCACACTGATGGGGCGTACATCGGTCATCAGAGAATCCGTCGACATATACATGCCTTCACGGGCACCAGGGATATTAACCTTCATCACGGAATCGCGTTTATGAACAAAATATTCTTTAGTAAACGTATCCTTATCCGTATAAGGATAAGAGTAGATTACAAAGTTCTGGTCGCCGGTAGCTGCATTCGTACCTGCCCAGAAGAAGTTCTCACCCTCCTTGGTAGATGTCAGTTCGCCCGGCACCCATACATCGCAATCGAACTGGCTTTTCACCTTCGTTGCTATATAGTCGCTATGCTTGTCCTTCAATACTGAAATCTGACGATTCATTTCCGCATGGGTAAAGAAATCGATGATTACCTGCCTATTCTCCTCCACAAATTTCTCGAACGAAGCCTCGTCCGGTGCCTGAATAGTGAGAATAGACTGAGGAGCAGCATATACATTCCTTGCATACTTGAATTTAGGCTGGGTATAGAGGTCCTTGTTCACATCGACAATAATGATATTACGAATCAGTTTTAAAGTGGCATCATAATTGGAAGGGGCAGTATACATGATTCGGAATGAACGTTCTGACTGGGGAAGCCCCGGAACATCAGAATCAAGCACATCGAAAAGCGCCCTACCGGCAGGACGTTCCCACAAGCCGGGCTCCACCACTACCAGAACTTCATACGCACGACCACTGGAGGTCGGAGTAAACACACCCTTTTTACCACCACGCAAGCGGAAAAAAGTGTCAGTACGAGAACCATACTTAAATAAAACAAGTGCTTTCTCATATCTCTATCATTTAGTTTTTCACAAAGCTACGAAGAATGCGTAATATCCTCCCTACCTAAGTTAATAATTTATATTAATTCTTCTTTATTCTCCTCCTGCTTGGCAGTGGACAACATGCCACAAGCGGCAAATATATCCTCTCCACGCGATGACCGTATAGTGGTAAACAGACCGTGCGAAGTCAGATAATCACGGAACGCAGTCATGGTTTCCATATCAGCCCTTCAAGATTCACTCCAGGTATGGCATGAAACGAATCAGGTTAATCCGGCAGTCCAGCCCGCGTAGCAGCTTCAGAAGTTCCTTTGCATACGGTAACGAGTCATTCACTCCTTTGAAAACAATATATTCAAAAGATAGTCTGCGCTGTTTGCTAAAATCATAGTTTCTTAACAATTCCACAATCTCCGTGATGGAGAACGCCTTCTCTGCCGGCATCAGTTCGCGGCGTTGCAAAGGTATCGGCGAATGAAGGCTGATAGCAGATGGCAGTCCGATTCCTCAATAAAACGCTGCAAGCCCTTCTTCAATCCCACAGAAGAAAGTGTAACACGCTTGGGACTCCACGCATACCCATAAGAGGCGGTCATTATTTCCAGCGCTTTCAATACCTCGTCCAGATTATCAAGTGGTTCACCCATGCCCATCATTACCACATTGGTAAGCTTGTCCCTTTCGGGCAACGAATTGATTTGATTAATAATCTGGTTGGATGTCAGATTGGCAGTAAAACCTTGTTTGCCGGTCATACAGAACTTGCAATTCATCTTACAGCCCACCTGCGAGGAGACACAAAGCGTAGCCCTGTCTTCGTCGGGTATATAGACAGCTTCCACGAAATGCCCCTCGCCTGCCCGGTACAAGTATTTCACCGTACCGTCTACAGAGCGCATGGCATCTACCGGCGCTTCGGCACCTACCTCATAGATTTCTTTCAGCAATTCCCGATGCTTCAACGAAAGATTGCTCATTTCGTCTATAGAAGTCACCTTCTTGTCATACAGCCAGGAAGCTATCTGCTTGGCAGAGAAACCGGGCATTCCCAGATTCTTCACCACATTCTGCAATTCAGAGAGCGTCAAGCCCAATAGAGGTCGTTTCTGCATATCGTTTTTCATTAAAAACAAAACTCTTTCAAGAATGCAAAGGTAGGAATAAAGTTGCACAAAGACAACGGAGAGTATAGAAAATGAAATGTACAGAGAATGAAAAAGCCGCCCGGGAGTACCGAACGGCTTTTCAATATGGGTTTTCTATTCTTAGAAGAATAAATAACGTTGGTCTTTTACGTTGGCTTTCAGATACAAGTCACTGATGAACTGGCTTGCCATGCGTGCGTGCATGTTAGCCAAGTTAGCCTCTTCAGTTTCCTTGTTGAATGTTTCGTTCAGCTTCTCTTTTGCATAAGGTTGCAGAACGAATACACCACCGTTACCCTTGATAGGAGCACTCAGCTTGTTCACTTCGGCAATAGAAGCGTATGCGCCTACCAGAGGTTCGCTGCTACGCAATGCCGGGATATAGGCAGGAGCAGAGAAAGTAACGTGCTTTACAGAATCACTAACAGCATTTGCCATATTCTTGTACTGCTCGAACGAAGTTGCATTGGCAGCCTTCATATCAGCCATAATCTTCTCTGCTTTCTTGTCACGGAGAATTTCAGCTCTCAACTGGTCCTTTACCAAAGCCAGTGGGCGATAACCTTCAGGAACAATACTTGCAACACCTACTACCAGCATACGGTCGCTCTCGCCACATTCGTACAAACCGGAAACTTCACCGGCTTTTGCCTCAAACGCCCATTTCAAAGCATCTTTGGTTCCTCTGATACCACCGATACCATGTTCAGAGCTGTACAAGTCGGCTCTATCCAGCAACTTGTAACCGGCATCTTCCGCATTGGCAATCATTTTCTCTAAAGTATTGTTTGCAGCGATGAACTGGCTAAACTCATTGTATGCCTTGCTGTAAGTTTCCTTGCTGAATTCTACCGGACGCTTGATAACGGCTACCTTATATTTATCCTTGACAGCCTTCTTGTTGGTTACTTGCAAAATGACATTTGCTTGTCCCAACGCCAGATTGGTCAGTTCGTTCTGTCCCAAAGTTGTGACAGCGGTAATGTATTTCAAGTTGTCACCGTCAATCTGTGCGCCTTCGTAGTTAGCAGAAGAAATCCAGGTAGGCTCACCGGTCTGACCGTACTTCTTCGCAATTTCAGCAAAGCTGGCACCACCCTTAATAGCATTGTAGATGCTGTCGGCTAAAGTCTTCGTCTTTTCAGCATCTTCGGCAACTACCTGAATCTGACGGAACTCGATAGAGTCCGGCATAGCAGCAGTAGCCAATTTCTTGAAAGAGTTAAGAGTATTGTCCGATACGTTATAATAAGGTCCGAATACACCACCCACCGCAACAGAATCCAAACGGGCTGTCACATCAGCAGGCAGAGACTTAGTAGTGTAGAACAAGTCTGTATAAGGAGCTTCGGAACCGGTAGAACGGATGAAGGTAGTATAGTCAGAAGGATTGGCAGTAAGTTGTTCGGTGTATTCTTCCATTTCCTTCTGGAGAGCAGCTCTGTCTTCTGCACTTGCAGTAACTTGCACATCAATGAACTTGATATTGCGAGTTTCCACATATTGCTTGAACTGTTCTTTCTTCTTGTCGTATGCAGCCTTCAAATCAGAATCCTTGATAACGATGGTAGAGTCAACGATAGAAGAATAGGGAACTGCAGCAAGCAGCAGGTCTGACTGCTCTACTCTTGCATCAAAAGCGTCCTGAGCTTCTACCGGGTTGGAGAAAAGAGATTTTGTAATCAAAGCCTGATACTTCTCCTGAAGACGTGCCTGGATAAGAGACTTTTCGAGGAAAGACCAGAACTTGTACATGGATTCATAGTATTCTGCATATTGTGAAGGCATCTGCGCCTTATTCATTTTTGAATAGTCCACCAAGAACTTCTTCAACATATCCTTATCAAACGCACCGGTCTGAGGATTACGGAACGGAGTCTGTTGCAGCATCGGATGCACACCGGCATTAATGATAGCCTGAATCTCAGCCTTCGATACAACCAGACCGAGTTTCTTTGCTTCCTTTTCAATCAGCTTATTATTGACGTATGTTCTCCATACTTCATCTTTGATTTGGTTTGTCTGCTCATCGCTCAATGCACTGTTGCCACTGGAGAACTTGATGACTTCTGTATATTCTTCTACCAATGCTTGAAAATCCTGAGCGGAAATTGATTCCCCGTTCACTTCACCTACGTCTTGTGACTGGTGTGGCTGAAGCACTTTCCACGCGTCACCTGCGATGAAAGCAAACAGCGCCAAACCAATAACAATCACCAATAAAGGTCCTTTAGACCGAATGTTTTGTAATGTTGCCATTTTAGTTAATATGATTTATTTGTTTATTATTATTTTCCTAACACGTTCATTTTAGCGCACGAAGATACAAAAAATGCTAATACGCATCCATTTATTCTTTAAAAAATTATGCCTAAATGAAATTATTCAATGACTTTCAGTCTTACCAACTCAATTTTAGTGGCTGTTACCTTGATTATTTTAAACTGATAATTATCCACTTCAATCACTTCATGCAGCTTCGGGAAACTTTGATAACGGTTCAGAATCAGACCGCCCACTGTCAGATAATCATCCGATTCCGGCAGGTCGAGCCCGAAAGTCTCATTTACCTTTTCTATTTCCAGACGGGCCGAAAGCACATATTCACGTTCACCCAGCTGCTTACATACATAGGACGTATTATCATGCTCATCCTCAATATCGCCGAAAATTTCTTCCACCAAATCCTCCAAAGAGACGATACCCGCCGTACCACCGAATTCGTCCACCACTACAGCAATCGTTTTTTTCTGCTGCATGAACAGTTTCATCAGTTTGTGGGCCGACATCGTTTCGGGTACAATAGGCACTTCCTTCACGTTATTCCTCCAGTCCACCGGATTCCTGAACATCTCCGACGAGTGAATATATCCCACCACATTATCTATATTTCCATCATATACTATGATTTTGGAAATACCCGACTCCACAAAAAGACATTTCAATTCTTCCAATGTAGTGGTCAGATCTACAGCTACCACCTCTGTACGCGGTACAATACAGTCGCGTATCTTTATATTCGAAAAGTCAAGCGCATTTTGGAATATCTTTACCTCTGCATCCAGTTCTTCTTCACTTTCCGCATTCTCTATGCTCGACTGGATGAAGTAATCCAAATCCACTTTGCCAAAAGCTTGGCCGACGCCTCCTTGTTTACTTTCATCCCAAATATCCGAAGGAACAGATACGACAATCCCGATGCAAACTTTGAAACAGGAAACAGAATGACATAACATATGAATAAAGGAATGGCACATACCTCAGCATCAGATTGGGATGATTTTAAACAAAGTCTTCGGCAAAGAACTCACCGGTTACCAAAATAATAAGAGTGGAAATTACAGTCTGCACCAACACCATTACAAAATGATTGGAAATAATTCCGGCAAGAAGATTCACCTCTATGATTTGTGCCATCAAGATACCATAAATGACAAGCGCAATGTTATTGCCCACGAGCATGGTCGAGATAAAGTTGTTCGGGTTGCGAAGGAAATAGGAAATGATACTGGAAGTGACGCCTGACTTCCTTTCCATCTCAAAACGCAGTTATCTACGGAAACAAAGGCAATCTCCATTCCTGAAAAGAAAGCGGAGAAAGCATGGTTATCAATAAAAAAATAACGGTATCCATTTTATCAATTTATGGTATCAGTCTGCAAGCTGTCTGCTGCGGCAGTCTCCTCGTCAACATAGAAGATACCCTCCGGCTTGCGAATCGTGTAAACGGTCATCTGCTGGTTGGATTCAAAGCCATGTCCCGTAATGATACGGTCAGGCTGTTCGATACGGATAAACTCATCCGAATAAATTCTTTGTGTCCGCTGGTCCCAATACAGCAGCTCTGTATCAAACTGCTCACCTTTCAAATTCTGTATATGCACATTCCCCATCAGTTCCATAACTCTTCCTTATTAAAGAAGTAGCTGTATCAGCCTTGATACTCGCCTCCACTTGGAAGATAGAGTCGAACTTCTCCAAATAGACCCCCTTTTCAAAAGCCCAGTAAGGAGGATTCTTCCGGTCAAAGACCAGCCACTCTTCCGTATTGATGCGGTAACGCGTTACACCGGAATCAGAAACCAGTGTAGTCACCCCGCGGGTATCCATCACTGCCATAGAGTCACGCTCGGTAATGGCATCTCCCAGCTCCTTCTTCTTCCCGGAACACGAAGAAAATAAAAGAAGCATAACCATTGCCCCAAGGACAATGGTTATGCTCGCATTTTTATGATAAACAATGTTGATGGGTTGTAGCAACATGATTTTATCTGATAGTTGTAGATTCACCTATCCATCCACCGATAGTGATACGGTCACCAGCTTTGTAACCCAACATAAAGAGGTCTTTAGCCTGGGGAGTGTGGCGGGAATAAGTACTAATCAATTCGTTAGCACGTTCTGTAACTGAAGGATCTACAGCTTTAGCTCTCTGCAGCTTGTCAATTACTACAAAGTAAGTACACTTATTCAGAGCAGGCTCATCGGTCCAGTTAGGATTGGAGCCGTAAAGCTGTGCCAGTAAAATATAAGGCTCTCCATAGTTCTCCTTAAAGCTCATAGCCTTTTGGCAGTAGCTTCTTGCCTGAGAGAGTTTCTTGGCCTGCATCAAGCTGCGGCAGTAGCGTATGCCATTTCAGCCTTCTTGTCATTATCTGTTTCTTTAGCCAATGCTTCATCAAAATACTTCACGGCATTGTCATAGTCACCTTTCTTATAGTACATGTATGCTACACCTACAGCTGCATCGGCAGTCGGGTCAATCTGATACATGTACTCAGATGCCTTGAAGTAAACTTCGCTTTCGTTGCACTTCATCAATTTCAGGATGTTCAATGCCTTCTTCAAGAAAGCGGAGTCAGTCTTGCTTGCTTCCACCTTAGGACCATAGATATTCTGCAAAGATTCACAATCAGCTACACCACTCTGAATGAACATGGCCACGAGGTTATCCTTGATAGCTTGCAAGTTAGCCTTCTTAGCTTCCTTGGTTTCAGCAGCAAGTGCGTCATCTGCATACTTGGAAGCATCAATATAATCCTGGAAGAACTGGTCGGTATGATTATCATCAGCTTTACCTTCTGCATGGAAGTATCCAGGAAATAGTGCAACACCGCACCTTTGGAACCACCCTTTTCAGCATGAACAGATTCTTTCAGCCAATTATAAGCCGTATTAAGGTCCGGAGCAGGAGCGAACTGAAGATAATCCACAGCTTTGGCACCCAAGGCATCAGCCACACTCGGCACGCCCTTCATTCCCTTACCAATGAATTCAGGAATGTACTTCATTCTCAAATCATATACATCCATCAACTCATCAAAATACTTCTTGTAATCAGCAGAATTTCTATCCTTAATCTGACTCAAGAAACCCACTAAAATCTTCTGAGCATCTGTAAATGTGTAATACCGCAGTGTAGGACAATCCTTCAATACAGCCATACAAGGAGCGTATGCATCCTTAAAGTTACCAGCTCTCACTGCTTCATGAGAGATACTACTGTTCGAATTACAATTTTCAGTCTGTGCGAAAGTGCTGGTCACTCCACCCGAAAGGAGCAAGACAGCCACAAGCGTCTTAATTTTCATTGTATTTAAATTTTAGTTGTTATATTTTTTGTCTATTCAATTTCCATTAATCCACTTTACGCTTGAAGAACCAGCGTTCGTTAAAGGTTACTCCGATACAAATACGCAATGTATTTTCGTTCAAGAACGCTGCTTGGGTTCCTTTAGTCCGCACGTATTGTGCAGAAAGACTCAATACGGAACGGGTTCTCGGTATGGGCAATCCAAAACCGGCAGTAACGCCATATTCATCAGCGGCACGTACACCGTCTATCTTATAATAAGGTTTGGAATAATAAGCTCCCAAACGATACTTCACATGAGACAAATAACTTCGTCCCATAGGATTCGGCAGATACTCTGCACCAACGGATATTCTTCCACGGTCGCAAAACGCCTCGTCATTGTTCATATAACTCACTTTACTCCAATTCTGGAACATTACATCCGCGCCTACAGTCAGTCGGTTGTCGTACACGTAGGTCACACCTGCGCCAAATGTTGTCGGAATGCCACAAGTAACGACAGTATCCCTTGTTACCGAAGTAGCTCCCGTATTGCTATTACCAGTCTGCGTAACTTCGTACGCATCGTTACTCAGATCATGCCCCGGAGAAAAGACAACTCCCAACGTTGCAACATGTTTTTTCCCAAACTGGTGAGTGTACTGCGCTCCAAAATCCAACTTATAACTCTTTACAGCCACATTAGACTGTATTGTAATAGGAAATACACTTGAACTGGACGGAAAGGTTTCCGCAGCGGTTCTTGTTATATCTCCCCAAAGATACGAAAAATTCGCACCAACAGAAAGATTTTTAATTATTTTAAAGCCCGCACCTAAATAAAGCTGATGCAGACCTCCTTCTCCCGAATAGCTTACCGTCGTAGATTTGTCTGGGAATTCCGTATCTTCCCGGTACTCTCCCATGCTGTATCCCACATTCGAATAAGGCAACAATCCCAAGCTTATGGCAGCCCATTTACTTGCACGAAACTGCATCGTGATGTAATCAAAACTGGAATTCTTGGCATTTCGTTTCAGAGTACCGTTACTGAGGTTTGTATTCTGTAAAGAGACTGCTCCATCAAAGATAAAAGTCAGCGAATCTACCGCCGTATAGGATGCTGGATTAGCGAAGTTTGTCTGATACTTGTCTCGTAAACCATAGGCAATACCACCCATCGCCCTGCTGTTACTTGAGCCTTGTTCAGATAACTGTCCATATCCATATCGTGTATAGGGAGAATTTGTATTATTTTGAGCGACTGCCACTCCTGATAATATCGTGAGCAAGAGCACTAACAGTGTTTGTCTATAGCCTGTCATTATTATAGTTTAAAATTCTATTTAATCCTTTCAACACTAAAAATCTGTCTGCAAAGATGATACTTTTTAAGTTTGTATCAAAAGAAAAATCATCCCCGCCCGTTAAAAAAACCAAAAGTTCAGGATATTTATGCTTCATAACCGTAATGTAACCTGAAATTTCATATTCAATACCCTTCAGTACTCCGGCACGGATAGCCGTATCGGTATCCTTCCCCATGGGCACCATCCGCCCCTCAAGAGCCACCATTGGAAGCCGTCCGGTAAACTGATGAAGCGCCTTGAAACGCATCTGCAGGCCGGGAGAGATATTCCCGCCATGATAGCGGGCAGCAGCATCAACAAACTCATAAGTGATACAGGTACCGGCATCAATCACCAGTATATCCTGCCAGGAAATTGCTCATTGGCTCCTACACCGCCGCCATACGATCATACCCCAGCGTCCGGGGAGTTTCATAGAGGTTTTCTACCGGAAGAGAAGTCTTTTCATTGAGCCACAGAATGGGGACAGCCATATCTTCCAGTTGCGACAACACCTCTCTACTCAAATCAATGACAGTAGCCACTATCGCTTTTTCAATCGTATATGTACGGCATACTTCAGGCAACCGTTCCAACGTCAGATTGGAGTCATACACCACCTCCACGATACGTCCACCATCAAACACCGCCATCTTGGCGATTGTATTTCCTATATCAATAATGAGATTCACCGTATTGCATAAATTTAGCGGCGCAAAGATATAACATTAATATTGAAATTCAGCAGAAACCATCTCTTTATTAGAAGAACAACTGCACAAGAATTCTTATTCACATCCACACCAAACAACCACAATGCCACTTTTACATTCTGTTGAGATTTATTAAAGCCGCAACATCATACCACAACCACCTGATTATCAATACAACTAAATGCGCTACATTCAGTATACGACTGAGCCCTATTCAGTATACGATTGAATGGCATTCAGTATACGACTGAATCAGGTTCAATATACCACTATTTCTTGCACCCGTATCGTTTGTAAATAGAAAATACCTACCACTCGTACTCGACAGTTGATTCAAAACAACCAATAATGCGAATTAAGAATTGTATCAAGTTCATAATTAAAAAAGATTCTTCGGACACAGATGACCGGAATAACGCGAATAACCGCTTTAGTTCCTAATCACAAATTGGGATAATATTAGTTTTTTCCGTAAGTTTGCAGCATGAAACGAAGCCTACTTATACATATATTATATAGTAATCTTTTTCTTCTGTTTGCCTTCAGCAAATGCCCAGGTGACACAACAGCAAAAGACTGCTGCAACAGACTCCGTACGCGTCAGCCTACTGACTTGCGCTGCAGGAGGAGAGATTTATTCCCTATTCGGACACACTGCCATACGGTACGAGAACTATACACGTGGCATTGACGCCGTCTTCAATTACGGCATGTTCAACTTCAACGCCCCTAACTTCATCTTCCGTTTTGCCTTGGGAGAAACGGATTATCAACTTGGAGTAACCGATTATGAGCATTCGCCGCCGAATACAACTATCTGGGACGCGATGTCTGGCAACAAACGTTAAACCTAACAGAAGAGGAAAAAGAACGCCTGATAGCACTATTGACAGAGAACTACCGCCCTGAAAACCGAGTATACCGCTACAATTTTTTCTACGACAATTGTGCCACCCGCCCGCGGGACCAGATAGAGCGTGCCATCAACGGCACTCTGCAATACGCTGACAATATGACTGCTAACAGTACGGGAATCTCTTTCAGGGATTTGCTGCATAAATACAGTGAAGGCCATTTGTGGTCACGTTTCGGCATGGACCTATGCATGGGCAGCAAAGCAGACGAACCCATCAACCGGCGGCTGGCAATGTTCGTCCCCTTCTACATGCAGGAGTATTTCAATAAAGCGCAGATTGTGGACAAAGAAGGACAAGCACGGCCACTGGTTGCCAAAGAAGAAAAAATCGTAGTAACGGGTAAAACACCAGCCGACTTCGTCAGCAGAGGCATCACACCGATGCAGTCGGCTTCGCTATTACTGATACTTGTAGCAGGCATCAGCATTTACGGCATACGAAGAGGGAAAACTCTTTGGGACATAGACCTCATACTCTTCTTGGTTGCGGAATGGCTGGATGTATACTGGCATTTTTAGCACTATTCTCACAGCATCCGGCAGTAAGTCCCAATTATATACTATTTGTATTCCATCCATTTCACCTTTCTGCCTTCCATTCATGCTATCCAGGGTACGAAAAAGGGAAATAAGCCGCTATATGCTGGTTAACTTTGCAGTTTTAACACTTTTTATAGGGCTTTGGGCAATAATTCCGCAGAGAATTCCGCCAGCAATATTACCTTTGGCACTGTGTTTGCTGATACGTTCTGCAAGCAACCTCATTCTGACATACAAACGAAAGTAATGAAAAAAGGACTGATAACTTCCATACTCGCACTTACATTCAGTGGTTTGCAAGCCCAACCGCTGCCTGCCTCCCCAAAGCTGGTGGTAACATTGACCATTGACCAGTTGCGTACAGACTATATGGAAGCATTTTCGTCCTTATACGGAGAAAAGGGGTTTAAGCGCTTACTGCGTGAAGGTAAAGTATTCCGTCAAGCAGAATTTCCTTTTTGCGGAACGGACCGAGCCTCGGCCATTGCCGCCATCTATACCGGGACAACACCGTCCATGAACGGCATCATTGCAGAGCAGTGGCTGGATGCAGGTACACTACGCCCCATAAACTGTGTAGAAGACCCCAACTTCATGGCAACTATACCGACGAAAGCACTTCCCCCTCCCAATTACTGACCTCTACTATTGCCGACGAGCTGAAAATAGCTACCCGCAACAAAGGTCTGGTCTATGCCATCGCGCCTTTCCGCGATGCCGCCATATTGGGTGCCGGGCACGCGGGGAACGGTGCTTTCTGGCTTAATAACAATACCGGAAATGTGCAGTACGACTTATTATAATGAATTTCCGTGGTGGCTGAGCCAATACAACGACCGGAAATCTCCTGACTACCGTATCAAGGATATGGTATGGACACCTGCACTTCCTTTTACCAACTATACATTTCTGCCCGAATGGCGCAACGAGCCATTCAAATACAAGCTGGATGGTGAACGGACAAACAAGTTCCGCCGCTTGATAACCAGCCCTTTCATCAATGAGGAAGTCAACCTGCTGACCGAAGAGCTGCTGAATAAGAGCACTATCGGACAAGATGACGTGCCCGACCTATTATCGCTGACTTACTACGCAGGAAATTATAACCACCGAAGTACGCAGGAATGTGCCATGGAAATGCAAGACACCTACGTGCGACTGGACCGTAGTATAGCTTCCTTATTAGAGCTCATAGAACGTAAAGTTGGGCTCCACAACGTACTTTTCTGCATCACCTCCACCGGCTATGCCGACCCGGAAGCAGCCGACCCGGGCGTATACCGGATACCGGGTGGTGAATTCTACCTGAACCGCTGTGCCGCCCTGCTAAACATGTACCTCATGGCATCCTATGGCGAGGGACAATATGTGGAAGCTTATTATGACCAACAAATCTATCTCAACCATAAACTTATTGAGAACAAGCAGTTGAGCCTGACTGAAATTCAAGAAAAATCTGCCGAATTTCTGGTTCAGTTTAGTGGCGTGAGCGAAGTATATTCAGCTCATCGCCTGCTTTTGGGCCCCTGGTCACCGCAAATAGAACGTATACGCAATAGTTTTCATCGCAAGCGCTCTGGCGATTTGCTCATTGAAATACTCCCGGGCTGGACTATCATGCAGGAAAATAGTACTGATAACCGTGTAGTACGTACGGCCGATATTCCTGCTCCCCTCATTTTATTGGGAGGAGGAATGAAGCTGAAACCATCCGTACCCCCATCAGTATTGACCGCATTGCCCCTACCTTGGCAAGTGTAATGCGCATCCGCGCCCCTAATGCAAGTACAGCATCTCCCCTTGACTTTTGATTCTAAAATAATCTGTGCAAATCTGGATAATCTGTATAGAAATCAGTAACTTTGCACGCTCAACTAACTCAGCAATAATAATAAAAACAAATATATAATGGGATTTAATGAATTTTTAAGCTCGATTTTCGCAACAAATCCACACGCGACATGAAAGAAATACAACCGTGGGTGGAGAAAATCAAAGCCGCTTACCCGGAAGTAGCCAAACTCGACAACGACGCCCTACGCGCCAAGACAGAAGAACTGAAAGCCTACATCCACGATTCGGCAGCCGAACAACGCGCCAAAGTGGAAGAACTGAAAGCCAGCGTTGAAGATACCGAACTGGAAAAACGCGAAGACCTCTTCAACCAAATCGACAAAATCGAGAAAGAGATATTGGAGATTTATGAAAAAGCGCTGGACGAAGTATTACCCACCGCTTTCTCTATTGTAAAGGAAACAGCCAAACGATTCTCTGAAAATGAAGAAATAGTGGTTACAGCTACCGATTTTGACCGCCAACTGGCTGCCACTAAAGACTTTGTACGCATCGAAGGCGATAAAGCCATCTACCAGAACCATTGGATAGCAGGTGGTAACGATACTGTATGGAACATGGTACATTATGATGTACAGCTATTCGGTGGTGTGGTTCTACATAAAGGTAAGATTGCCGAAATGGCAACCGGTGAAGGTAAGACATTGGTAGCTACCCTACCGGTATTCCTCAATGCCCTGACTGGTAACGGCGTGCACGTGGTAACAGTGAACGACTATCTGGCAAAACGTGACTCCGAATGGATGGGTCCTCTTTACATGTTCCACGGTTTGAGTGTAGATTGCATCGACAAGCACCAGCCCAACTCTGATGCCCGTCGCAAAGCTTATCTGGCAGATATCACGTTCGGTACAAACAATGAATTCGGTTTCGACTACCTGCGTGACAACATGGCTATCAGCCCCAAAGACCTGGTACAACGCCAACATAATTATGCCATTGTCGATGAGGTGGACTCAGTATTGATTGATGATGCCCGTACTCCGCTGATTATCTCCGGACCGGTTCCCAAAGGCGATGACCAACTCTTCGAACAGCTCCGCCCGCAAGTGGAACGTCTGGTAGAAGCTCAGAAAAAACTGGCTACCCAATACCTGGCCGATGCCAAGCGCCTGATTGCATCAAACGATAAGAAAGACCAAGAAGAAGGCTTCCTCGCTTTGTACCGCAGTCACAAGTGCCTGCCCAAGAACAAGGCACTCATCAAGTTCCTCAGCGAACAAGGCATCAAGGCCGGTATGCTGAAGACCGAAGAAATCTACATGGAGCAGAACAACAAGCGCATGCACGAGGTGACTGACCCGCTGTACTTCGTTATCGAAGAGAAAATGAACAGCGTGGATTTGACGGACAAGGGCGTAGACTTGATTAGTAGCAATGTAGAGGACCCCACTTCTTCGTACTCCCCGATATCACAGCGCAACTCTCTGCCTTGGAAAACGAAACAGAGCTGACAGACGAACAGCGCCTTGAAAAGAAGGATGCCCTGATGACCAACTATGCCATCAAAAGCGAACGTGTGCATACCATCAACCAACTGTTGAAGCATACACCATGTTCGAGAAAGATGACGAATATGTGGTAATTGACGGCCAAGTGAAGATTGTGGATGAGCAGACGGGACGTATCATGGAAGGACGTCGTTATTCTGACGGTTTGCACCAAGCCATCGAAGCCAAAGAAGGCGTGAAAGTAGAAGCTGCCACCCAGACTTTTGCCACCATTACATTACAGAACTATTTCCGTATGTACCACAAACTATCCGGTATGACCGGTACGGCAGAAACAGAAGCCGGCGAGTTGTGGGACATCTACAAACTGGATGTAGTGGTTATTCCGACTAACCGCCCCATTGCCCGTAATGACATGAATGACCGCGTTTACAAGACAAAACGTGAAAAATATAAAGCAGTCATCGAAGAGATAGAAAAAATGGTGGCAGCAGGACGCCCCGTACTGGTGGGTACCACTTCTGTTGAAATCTCTGAAATGTTGAGCAAAATGCTTACCATGCGTAAGATTGAACATAGTGTATTGAATGCCAAACTGCATCAGAAGGAAGCGGATATTGTGGCTACTGCCGGTTTGAAATGTGCTGTAACCATCGCTACCAATATGGCCGGCCGTGGTACCGACATCAAGCTGAGTCCGGAAGTGAAAGCTGCAGGCGGTCTTGCCATCATCGGTACAGAACGCCACGAATCACGCCGTGTGGACCGTCAGTTACGTGGTCGTGCAGGACGTCAAGGCGACCCGGGTTCTTCTGTATTCTTCGTATCTTTGGAAGATGACCTGATGCGTTTGTTCTCCAGTGACCGCATTGCCAGTGTAATGGACAAACTGGGTTTCAAAGAAGGTGAAATGATTGAACACGGCATGATTTCCAAATCCATTGAACGTGCGCAAAAGAAAGTTGAGGAAAACAACTTCGGCATCCGTAAGCGTCTGTTGGAATATGACGACGTGATGAACAAGCAACGTACAGTAGTCTACACCAAACGCCGCCACGCTTTGATGGGCGAACGTATCGGCATGGATATCGTGAACATGATTTGGGACCGTTGTGCCAATGCCATTGAAGCGCCCGACTACGAAAACTGCAAGATGGATGTGCTCCAGACACTTGCCATGGAAGTACCTTTCACCGAAGAGGAATTCCGTAATGAGAAGAAAGAAAAACTGGCAGACAGAACTTTTGACGCTGCCATGGAACTCTTCAAACGCAAGACAGAACGTATGGCACAGATAGCCTATCCGGTCATCAAACAAGTATACGAAACGCAGGGACACATGTACGAAAACATACTTATCCCCATCACAGACGGAAAACGTATGTACAACATCTCCTGCAACCTGAAGAGAGCTTATGAGACAGAATGTAAGGAGGTGGTGAAGTCATTCGAGAAATCCATCTTGCTGCACGTCATCGACGAAGCATGGAAAGAAAACCTGCGCGAGCTGGACGAGCTGAAACACTCCGTGCAGAATGCAAGTTACGAGCAGAAAGACCCGCTGCTGATTTACAAGCTGGAATCTGTGAACTTGTTTGATGCCATGGTGAATAAGATTAATAATCAGACTATCTCTATCTTAATGCGTGGACAAATCCCGGTACAAGAGGCTCCGGCTGAAGCCCCTGAGGCTCCCCAGGCTCCCCGCCAAGTAGAGGTGCGCCAGGCTGCTCCGGAACAACGCCAGGATATGAGCAAGTATCGCGAACAGAAGGTTGATTTGAATGACCCGAACCAGCAGGCCGCTGCGGCACAAGATACACGTGAACAACCAAGACGCGAACCTATCCGTGCCGAGAAGACCGTAGGACGCAATGATCCTTGTCCTTGCGGAAGCGGTAAGAAATACAAAAACTGCCACGGACGGAATGCATAAAGCAAAGCTATAAAATGATAAGGCGATAGGGTGATAAGATGATACCGTCAGGTATCTTTTATCACCCTATCACTTTTTCTCCTACCACATTATCACATTTTTTATTCGTTCCAGCTTTTGAATATTCAGCTAAAAGAGTACTTTTGCTCCAAAGAACAAAACCAAAGACTATGACCAAATATCACTATTGTCTGTTATTGATGGGGTCTCTGCTGTTAGGCAGCTGCCAGAGTGTAGAACAACTGTCCATTGATTATATGCTTCCGGCAGAAGTCAGTTTCCCGGCAACACTGAAACGTGTGGCTGTTGTCAACAACATGCCAAACGTACCGGACAACAAACTCATCATCACTGAGGAAGAACAGAAAAAAAGCGAGAATGAGGTGGCACGCCTCACCAACTACTACAATGGAGACGCCGCAATAACAACCGAATCCCTTGCAGAGGCCCTTGCCAACGAAAACTACTTTGAAGAGGTTGTGATATGCGACTCTGCTCCGGAGTAAAGACATCAATCCCCGCGAAAGCACATTATCGAGAGATGAAGTACTGGAACTTACACAGAATTTGGACGTAGATTTCCTGATAGCCCTGGAAAACATACAAATGCGTTCCAATCGCAAGATAAGTTATATGCCCGACTGGGGTGTGTTCCTCGGCACAGTGGATGTAAAGGTATATCCTACCGTCAGAATATATTTACCTAACCGCAAAGGTCCTATGGTGACCGTCAACAGCAATGACAGTATTTTCTGGGAAGAGGCAGGAAATGGTGAAGCGTCAGTACGTTCCCGCCTCATCAGCGAAGAAGACATGGTGAAGCAAGCATCTGAATTTGCAGGAACGGTTCCGGTAAGACATCTACTCCCCTATTGGAAAACCAGTAACCGCTATCTCTTCAGTGGTGGTTCTGTAAATATGCGTGACGCAGCCGTATATGCCAAAGAAGAAAATTGGAGTAAAGCAGTAGAGCTCTGGAAGCAGACCTACGAAACAAAAAAAGGAAAACAGAAAATGTATGCAGCCTATAACACCGCTTTGGGCTACGAAATGCAAGACAGCATAGATACTGCCTTGGAATGGGCATTAAAAGCGCAAACCCTTGCCCGTGAGAAAAGCAAGACAGACAAAAAAGAGACAGGCGAAATACATGATGGAACCATCTCCTATTATATCTTTATCAGCATGTATGTAGACGAATTGGAGAAACGAAAAGAGGGAATGGCACGCCTGAACATGCAAATGAACAGATTTGATGATGATTTTTAGTCAAATGATGCAGAGATAACCGTTTTTTTATACCTTTGAACAACCATTAAGAAAAGAAGTTATTATGAAGCTCAGTCAATCGTCATTAGCACTCTTGGAGGACACTCTTAAAAAAGCAATCGGCAAATACACCTGCGGTTGCGAACAGACTATCGTTACAGACATTCATCTGCAACCGAATCAGAATTCGGGCGAACTGTCTATCTTTGATGATGAAGATGAAGAGCTTGCCAATACTTCCATTGAAGAATGGATGACATACGAGGGGGATGATTTCTACGAAAATGTAGAGCGTATCTTGTCCTCACTGCTCTGCAACATGAAAAATGAAGGAAAGTTCGACAAGCTGACTATTCTGAAACCATTCTCTTTTGTACTGGTGGATGATGATAGAGAAACAATAGCAGAACTGTTGCTGATGGATGATGATACTCTATTGGTCAATGAAGAGCTACTGAAAGGATTGGATGAGGAACTGGATTCTTTTCTGAAAGAGCTGCTGGAAAAATAATATTCCAAACAATCAGCCTATAAGGAAAAGAGACCTTCTTATAATAAATTAGCCCCTGCGATATAAAAACGACCGCAGGGGCTAATTCTTTTTACCTATACAATACCTAACGTATCTTAATTCCATAGAAAGAACTTGAGGTGGTAACAAAAAGCATATCCTTCTGCCTTCCACCAATTGCCAAGGAAATCGGGCGTTCTTCTATCTGAATACGTCTCTGCTCTTTACCAGATTGTCATAGACAAATATTTCACCATCAGCAACATAAACATTCCCGTCAGCATCAGTCACATTACTGTATTGGCCATAAGGACATATTATTCCTTGTTCTGTCAAACGGCCATCCACACCAACAGAAAGTTGTACTGTCGTTTTATTCATCTCATTTACAATATAAACCGGTTCTGACTGACCGGGCACTGTAACAGTCAAAGCACAAGAATGCCCCAAATCATAGGTATCCGGAATAATTGTCACGCCATCCGGAGCGACAAAACTATACTCAGGCATACTGGCAACCACCTTGTCAAAGTCACCTCTCCAACGACTGGAAGGGTGAATGACTTTCTGTATATTCTTCATACTGGCTGTAACGACACGTGGCATAGGCTTCATCGTAGCATCCACGTTATCCGGATTAAAAGAATACCCCCAAGCACTCCAGCCACTGTTACCCCAACCACTGTACATCGGATTATCATCCGCAAGCGCACTACCGTTTCCTGCTTGCCGTTCACCAGATAACCCGGCTGAGGGTCATAGCGGAAAATAACCAGTAGATTGTCTTGCGTATCAGTAGCCAATGTAAAAGGCTTCCAGGGATAATCGGCTATCAAAGTAATCTGCTCCGTGTCTGCCGACCATTTATAGATTTTCTTCAGACGGTTTTCACAGAAGTAGATATTTCCTTTACTGTCGGTAGTAGCTCCGGAGGCCAGTTCAAAACCGGTAGCCAGCTTCACTGGCTTGTCCATGACCGTGCAGGAAGGGCGAAGGCTCTTCTCGCTACCCGAAACAGTGAGACGGGCAAAGTCCCACGAATAAACGGGCAACTTCTTATTCATATCATATATAGGAAACTCTATGACTGGTAATATCTGCGTATAATTGTGCATATTACGGAAAGTGATATTCTTGCAATCCCATATGCGGAAACCTATCCTCTTCGGCATAAAGGCACGGATAACGCGATACATCCACACATTTACCATTTCGATATTTTGACAATTGGACATTTCTGCCATATAACAATCAGGCCCTTCACGACCTTCTTCCTCAAACTGGAAAGCATAAATTTTCCAGTTGGCCACATTATAGAAACGGGCTTCAGTACGGACATGATGCTCCAAAGACATGGCATAAATACGTCCCGGAGTCTTCGTTTCGCTAATATAAAGCCCACTGGCAGCATACGTACTGGCTGTCCAAACATCCTTAATTGTCCCGCCGCCATTGTTTGTAATCCACAAACTCCAATACTGGTTGTCCCAAGCCATATCCTTACCGGTTTCCATGACCGGAGAAGACGGGGAACTAATCCGACGCTCGTCCCTGCGGTAAGACGACTGTCCGGAAGCATTCGGAGCAGGTTTGCGCAAGGTACCGTGCCCGCCTACAAACTTCACATCATTCAAGTACGAGCGCTCACCCGCCATCCATTTACAGCCGACAGCACGGTAATTATACGCACCGGTATTAATACCTATGCCATTCAGCATGTCGTCGCCACCTTCGGAAGATTCAACCAAAGGCACAGGCACGCCGAAACCACTGAATGCAGGCTCGCTTTCCTTCAACAGAAATTGAGTCCCAAAAGGATGCAGCCCAATCAGCTTAGTACCGGGAGACAGCTTCAACGTTCTCGTCAGGCGATACCAACCTGGGGCACATAGATGTTTTTATGCAAAGAGACAGCTTTCTCAAAAACTTCCGTATCATCAGTCTCGCCATCACCTTTTGCCCCTAAGTCTCGGATATTGACCCATGTCTCCATTGCCGGAAGAACCGGAAGGTCCTTGCCAAGTGTAACCGGCAGTTTTGCCACCGGCTCTATTTCACATATTTCCCTGAAAGAAGAAGCATCATTCAAATCCTGATACACCAGACCGTAAGTAAACTCCTTGACTCTGTACATTTTTGCTTTTCCGGCAACTTTCTTTCCACTTTGAGCATAGCCCACCAGTACGGGAACATTCCTGCAATCCACATTCACCAGATTCAATTGCGAAAAAGTATTTCCCTCTACGCTTACCCTGACACCGGCTTCCGAAATATTCTCCCACAACGAATTCTCCACATGAAGCGGTCTGCCAGATTCTCTGCCATTTCAAAGGCAACGGGCGTATTCTTCACATGCATATTGACGATGGCAAACCCCACCTCTTTTGAATAGACAGCCGCCTTTCTCTGCCCCTCAAAGTAAGTATCGACCATCATCATAGGCCATCCCGGAGAAGTCCTGGAGGAAATTATCCCATATTCACCGCCATAGAACCTGACGTCTTCCAGTTCATTGCCAACATCATACATGCCGGCTTTCCCCGAACCAATCCGAATGTCGCAATGATTGATAAATCCATGCTGGGCAAAATGCGCACGAATGGCGACGGCTTGAGGATTACCTTTGTCTATACGGAAATCTACATTGGACACCGCACTATAGAAAGTACCTGCACCGGCATCCGAAGCTTCCTGCCTCTTGTGCCAGCCCTCCCGTAAACCATATCATATAATTTTGAGTAGTCTGGAAACCGGGTGTATCGGCTCCCAAATAAATCACCGGCCGTTTCTTCCCATAACCAATCAGCCGAATGGATGAGGGAATTTGAATCGTCTTGCTAATGCGATAATTTCCTTCCGGCAGAAACAGTATCCCAAAGTTCTTTTCGCGCTTCACCTGATTGATTGCCTCTTGAAGTGCATCGGTCACGTCGGACTTTCCATCAGCCTTGAAGCCGTAATTCTCCGGGGTAAAGTAGAATGCTTCCGGATCGTCCGGTCTTTGCGTATAGGTGGAACCACCCTCTGCCGCCCACCCGGACGGCATATTACCGATAATCCAACAGACTATCAGCAGGTATCTCATTATTTGATAATTTCTCATTACACAGTTTGTTTTAATATGGATTTTCCTTATTTAATACGTACACCAAAGAACTTGGAACGGCCTGTGACAAACAATGTATTGCCATCCTTACCGCCAAACTGTAATGTGGACGGACGTTCGGGAACACGAATCATCCCTTTCTTCTTGCCATCCTTATCAAAAATATAAATTTCCCCATCCGCTATATAGAGGTTTCCTTCCTTATCTACCGCTGAACCAAATTCGCCCTGCTCCACAAAATAGCTCAAGTTGGAGAGCGTGCCGTCATTGGCCACATCCATCTTCACCATTCTGCGGTCATATTCATCAGAGGTATAGAAAGGCTTTCCCGGATAGGCTTCCAGCAGGGAAGAACTACGTGACAAGTCGAAATAATGAGGAATGATGGTTTTTCCATCCGGTGCCAGGAAGCACATTTCAGGAACATAGACCGACACCGCATTGAAATCGTGGAAGTCTCTCCAACGGTTAGAAGGATAAAGAGCCTTATACACGTTCTTCACTTGACCCATCGGAACACGCGGCAACAGTTTGATGGTCTCTTCCGGATTTTCCAGGTCAATGGAGTAGACTCTCATTGTATATGCGGAATTACCATATCCGCTGAAAGAAGTACCTTTTGTATCAGGCATTACCGGCATTTCCTCCGGCTTACCATTAATCAGATATCCCGGCTGCGCATCATATCTGAACAATACCAATAGATTATCTTCTGAATCAAAAGCCAGGTTGGAGGGTTTCCACGGGAAATCTGCCAGCAGCGACAAGCTGTTTGTCTCTACCGACCACTTAAAGATACGACGCATCCGATGGTCGCAGAAGTAAATGTTACCTTTACTGTCGCGCGCAATGCCTTCGGCAAATTCCAAATCGGAAGCCAATTGGTTCACCTTACCTATTTCATTGCCTAACGATTGCTGATGAGGTTCTTTTCCGGTTACAATCAAGCGAGAAGTTCCCACGGGCGGATGTCAATGTCTTTGTTGACATCGAACACTGCAATGTTATTCGTATATTTAATCTGAGAATAGTTATGCAGGTTCAGAAATGCGATGTTCTCGCAATTGCGGATACGTACAGAACTGTGATACGGTTCATTGACACGGATAACGCGGAACATATACAAGTTTGCAAAGGTCACATCTTTGCAGTCGTCCATCTCTATCGGTTGGCAATCGGTACTTTCGCGGCTCTCTTCCTCGGTTTGCATGCAATACACCTTCCAGTTGGACACCTTGCTGAAACGTACTTCATTTCTTACATGATGCTCGATGGACATGGCATAGATACGCCCCGGAGTAGAAGTATTGTTGGCATAGAAACCATTGGTGGCATATGTGCTTGCTGTCCAGATATCTTTAAAGGTGCCACCACCGTTGTTGGTCACCCACAGACTCCAATACTGGTTGTCCCAAGCAAGATCCATGCCCGAAGCCGCTACCGGATTATCGGGAGAACTGATACGAGCCGGTCTGTTCCACCGGCCACGTGGTTCCTCAACACCCGGTTTAGGTTTCCATAAACCGCCATGCCCGCCTACAAACTTCACGTCATTCATATAAGAATCTGCATTTGCCATCCACTTCACACCTACAGCACGATAGTTATAACCGCCGGTATTGATACCAATGCCCATCAGCATATTTGCACCGCCTTCCGAAGATTCCACCATCGCTTTCGGACCGCCAAAACCACTGAATGCAGCAGTACTTTCGTCCAGCCGGAACTGAGTGCCAAAAGGATGCAGGCCTATCAACTTGGTATCGGGCTTCATCTTCAAAGTTTCGGTAATGCGATACCAGCCCTGGGGCACATAGATATTATCGTACTTGTCAATAGCCTCCTGGATGGCCTTCGTATCATCCGTTTCCCCATCTCCCTTTGCACCGAATTCGCGCAGATTTACCCATGTTGCCATTGCAGGCAGTGCAGGGATGTCCATCAGTTGGGCAACCGGCATCTTCTGTATCGGTTCAATATCAACCAACGTTTCATATTCCGGCATATCCACCATGTCATCCATCTGCAAGCCGTGGTCGTATGACTTTACCTTATAGATTTTATGAGAAACATGGGTGGCCGTATTGCTACGGGTATATTTCGCCAAGGTCGGTACATTCTTACAATATACATTGCGAAAGGTTATCTGATTGTTGCTGTTGTTCTCGTTGGTAATCACCACTGCCGGACCACTTACATTTTCAAAATAGCTGTTTTCCAAAAATAACTTGTCGCAATAATTAGGGTCAATATCAAATACAGCCGGAACATTCTTGCATACAGATTCACCATTGCCAAACCGGACTCCTGACAACGAAGAGCAGCTACACGTTGTCCCTCAAAATAAGAGTCGACCATCATTACCGGCCATCCGGGAGAAGCTTTTGTCGTATAAATGCCATAATCTCCCCCGTAAAAAGCAACGTTTTCCAACTCATTGCCCACATCGAACAGACCAGCCTTCCTTTACCTATGTATACGGCCACATAACTGATAAAACTGTGTTGGGCAAAGTGTGTGCGTAGCGCCACTGCATGCGGATTACCATCTTCTATGCGCAAGTTGATATTCGACATGGCACTGTAGAACGTACTGGCACCGGCATCACGGGGTTTCTCACCTTCCTTGACAACGGCTCCCGTAAACCAGAACATGTATTTAGCTTTTCCTTTATCATCAGCTACTTCCTCCTGAAAACCCGGAGAATTCTTAGCCAGAATAAATTCCGGGCGATTCTTTCCATAGCCAATCAAACGAATAGCCGTAGGAATATAAATGGTCTTGCTGATTTTATATTTACCTTCAGGGATAAAAAGGATTCCGAAATTCTTTTCTTTCTTCACTTGATTAATCGCTGCCTGCAAAGCATCCGATACATCCATCTTTCCATCCGCCTTTATAGGATAGTTCTCGGGAGTGAAATAAAAAGCTTCGGAGTCATTGGGTTTTAGAGGATAAATCGAATTCAATTGTACAGCATACAACTGAGTACATATCATCCCCAGCAAAATTAAAATAATCGTGTTCAATTTCTTCATGGTCTTATTTTTAATGTATGGATAAAAAGACGTTCTGCCGTCAAGCAGAACGTCTCCCTCTGCTATAAATTACAATTTTATAACTACTACCGGCGCATAATTATGCCGTACAGTGCCCACACCCGAAACATCAGCCAGAGCGCCAATACGGAAATAATAATTCTTGCTGTATTTCAAGACATCAGCATTTTGTCCCAGATCGATGGACAATGTATAAATATCAGCGCTATTTATAGCAGTACTCGGACTAAACACTTGCTTATCAGTCCCTCCATTCAACGTCAATTTCACATTGTTACCTACCCACATATCTGAAAAAGCAAACAACTGAATCTCTTTCAATTTCACTTCTTGTTTACCAGCTTCCAACGAGAATGTAGCAGTAATTACATTGCCATTCTTTTCTACTTTTGGACTTTTGACGCGAATATAAGGAATAACCTTGAAATCATACACATTATCCCCTGACTTAACAACAAAATCCTTCACTTCAAATGGATAAAAATTCCCATTTTCAAAACGAACATCATAAGTGGCAGCAAAAACCATATTGTTACGATATTCTCCGGTATTTGTGATATACCAGGTTTGATCCGTAGCATTAGTAAATCCATGCTCCCTCACTTTAATTGCATTACCGTTTTCCATATCAGAACCTACAAGTTCACCTGTCTGTTCGTCAAGGATAGAACCATGTATGGAAGCATCCGGTCCCTCATAATTATCAATTTCACAAGATGTCAATGCAAATAAGAAGCATGACACAAATAACAATATCTTTTTCATAACTTTCTACTTAATATTATTCAAATTAATGACCTGGATTCTGAACTAAACCATTCGTGGCAATATTAGGTATGCCCTATAGTAGTTGATGTTCTGGAAAGTACGCCCTCCTCTTGTTTCGTCACCAAAGTAGTTCACCCTTGCAAAGACATATTTAGGCTCTGCACCACGCAAGTCAAGCATCGGCACCAAAGCTTTACGAATTCTATTATTGCTGAACTCAGTATGGAATTCCCTACGACGATTCATATCCCAAAAACGCTTTCCTTCAAACGCCATCTCCACACGACGTTCCTTCAAAACACTCTCTAATGTCAAAGATATCCGGTCGGTATGTCCGGCTCTACGTCGCAAAGCATTCAAATAGTTCTCAGCCAATTCCTTATCGCCAAATCCACTACCATTTTCCACAACAGCCTCAGCATAATTCAGGTAGACTTCTGCCAAACGCATATCAATATAAGAGGTAGTGGACGAAAGACGGTCGGGAGACATGCTCTCGCCCTCGGGCATATACTTACGAACTCCAAAACCTGTAGCAGTCCAATTAGCATCCTCACCACTGTTCACATTATTAAATCCAGAGAACATGGTTTCACCTTCGGCTCCTAAAGCATAATATGTTGTTCCATTTTTCTGAGTAGACTCGTTTGAATAAGCCACATAGCTATTATTGTCCTTAATAAATCCGCCCTGGATAATAATCTCAGTGCCGGCATAAGATGAACCCGGCACAACCACACTTGCCAACAGACGTGCATCCTTGTTGGCAAACGGTTCATACAAATCGTTATATTTAACAAAAGGTACTGACATCAAGGTGTTCACTACAGAAGCATTATTCATATTATGGAAATTAGGGATATAAGCATCTTCATTCCCATCCGTACGAGTTACAATCTTTGCACTTTTTCCCGTGCCGTCATCCGTATAATCTTCAAACAAATCAACGATTTCCAACATCGGATTGAAACGTCCATATTTCAGAGCGCCCGGATTGACTTGAGGAAGGATATTAAACTGAGCATAGCTATGTCCCTGATTAGTATTGGTTGTTCCATTAAGATACGCTTTACTGAAAATGACCTCTTCATTCTGGTCATTCAGGAACAAGGCCTGGAAGTTTGATGCAGCCTCCTTAACAGTAGCCGGAGCAGGCTTATAAAGAGATTTACCGGAATTCTCTATAAGGAACTTAGATGCTTCAATACATTCTTTATAGAATGCATCGGCATCGGCAGAAGTCATTCCACCCACCAGTTTCTGAGTGACAGCCTCACCAGCCAAAGGTGCCAGATTCCAATACTTGGCTACAGAAGCTGCATGAAGTGCAACTCTTGACTTCAACGCATAAGCTGCCCACTTGGTTACGCGATACAAATCCGAACCAGAAGTCGCATCGGGCAAAGTAGCAGCAGCAAGGGTGCACTCATTCAATACAAATTTCCAAGTATCCAACTCTGTACTGCGGGGAACTGCCACAGCGCCCGGTCCACCATCGGCATAATCATCGTCCTGCACTTTGTCAATCAGAGGAACGCCTCCATATCTTTTTACAAGCCCATAATACATATAAGCACGTGCAAAATGGGCTTCACCAGTCATACGATCCGCATCTGCAACAGAAATTGTTCCTGCTTCTTTGGCTTTTTCTACATTCTGCATAAAAATATTCACCTGACGAATATCTCCATAGGGCCAATAATTGAATCCTTCGTAACCTATATCCACTCCTCCGTCACTACGGGTAGCTTCGTCGGTAAGAAATGCTAAATTAGTAGTTTCATTCACACCATCATAACCGCGTTGATTAAAACCAGCGTTCGGACGATAATTAAAATCTTCCATAGGAATCATGGTATATATGTTTGCCAATAGTGCCTTTACACCACCTTCTGTCTCCAATAACTGATCGGGAGACACTTTATCCAGCGGTTCAAGTTCCAAGAAGGCATTACAACCGGACAATCCCATCAATGCACATAACGAGAATATCGATAAAATATTTTTTTTCATGGTATTTCAGAATTAAAAGTTTATGTTTAACCCAAAGTTATAAGTTCTCATCAACGGATATGCCAGGTTGGCTCCCCAATCCCTTTCCTCACGTTCGGGGTCAGCATCCTTCAAAGCCTTGTTACAGAACGTAAGCAGATTTGAACCATTGACAAAGATACGGGCACTGTTCAACCCGATTCTTTTCATAAATGATTTTGGCAGATTGTAACCGATCTCCATACTCTTCAAACGGAGATAAGTAGCTTGCGGAAGCCAAACGGAAATACCATAATTCCATCTACTACCATTATCCGAAGTATTAGAGAAATTGTGGCGTAATGCCGGATAATAGCCGGCTACCCATTGTGTGGCAGGATTATACGGATCATCTGTTATATTTGCAGGATGCCAACGATCTACATATTTCGCAATTAAATAAGATTTATTTGTCTTGCCACCATATCCCCAAACATCATCATTGGCATATCCGATGGAATAACCGGAAGCTCCTTGAAACAGCATATTGAGATCAAAATTCTTATAAGAAGCCGCCAAAGTCAACCCATACTGGATAGGAGGATTTGCACCGGTTGCCCAAAACTCCGGAACACGGTCACTGCTGTTAATTCTACCATCACCATTCAGGTCAAGCAATCTGTAACTACCCGGAAGCATCTTAGAGTTACCCAAGTTCCCACCAATCAAAGGAGCCGTTTCATACTGTTCCAAAGAAGTATATTGGCCATCGTATTTATACAACCACATCACATTACTGTTACGGTTTTCCTTTCCATTCAGCCATCTATCCATAGAACTGGTATATTCTGCATGTTCCACATGCAGACTTCTTTCACGGGCATACGTAAAATTAGCACTTACTGAATATGAGAAGTCCTTACCGATTTGTCCTCTGTGTCCCAATTCAATCTCAAAACCCCGGTTCCGGTTAGAATTCAGATTTTCCTTCGGGAAACTTGCACCAAATGTATCAGGAGCAGATTGTGCACGGTCGGCCAAAATGCCTTCATTCTTACGATTGAACCACTCGATAGTACCACTCAACTTACCGTTCCATAAGTCAAAATCCAGACCTACATTGGAAATAGAAGATGTAACCCAAGAAAGCCGGTCAGTCACTACACCAGGAGCTACCATACCCATAATCTGGCTGGCACCATCAAAAACATAACCATTAGAAGCCGAATTATAAGCAGATACATATTGGAAAGGATCACCGGCATCATATCCACTTTGTCCAAAAGAACCCCTGATTTTCAAATTAGTAATAAACGGCAAATTGTCCTTGATGAAACTTTCTTCCGAAAGTCGCCATCCGCACTTACCGACGGGAAGAACGTCCAACGCTTAGAAGGAGCATAACGATAAGAACCATCATAACGCCCTACTACTTCCAACAAGTATTTACCGGCATAATCATAGTTCGCACGCATCAGATAGGCTGCCAAACGGCCAAAACTACGATACCCTGAATTGGTAGCTGTACCCGGACTTGCCTGATTCAAAATATCATTAGTAAACAACTCTGAATATTGCCGGGAACCGGATAATTCATCGCGTCGTGTACTGTTCAACTCTGCCACAGCTGTCACATTCAAATTGTGCTGATTGAAAGAACGCATATAATTAGCCTGCAACCTGCCATAAATCTTCTGATATATTCTCATCGTATTGGAATAAGCATCAGTACTACCTCCCGTACCGGCAGGCGCATCTGTATAATAATCATACAACGGATAAGAACGATTTAAAGAAGAGTTGTTACGATTGTTACCGTCAAATGACCCCAAAAGACTCAATGCCAACCCTTTTACAAAAGGAACTTGCCAATTCAATTCCACATCGGCAGAATACGTCAGGCCTCTGTTCTTGCGATAACCGTCTATATCCGGATCAACCAACGCAAAAGGATTCTTGTTTTCAGGACCGATTGCAGACAAATGATTGGGATTATTAATCGTATGAGTACCGATACCACGGTCATTAACCATCAAAGTCTTAAAAGTCCACATAAAATCCTCTCTCGGCCTTTGGGTTTCATCCCACGCCGGACAGATTCACATTCAGTTTCAGCCCTTTCGTAAGCTCTGCAGTCAGGTTACTTCTCAGATTATATCTATGATAGTATTGGATACCACTCTTCAGCAAACCATTATCGCCATTATAGCCGAAGCTCACATAATATTTCACCTTATCCGTTCCGCCTCTCACAGAAACAGTATGCGATTGCTGGAACGCCAGTTTATTCATAAACATGTCAATCCAGTTATTGTCTGTATAACCCTTAGCCCCGGTTCTATACAGTTCCAGAATATCGTCAGTGTATTCAGGGGCAGCCTGGTCATTACGTGCCCTTTCATTGGCCAACATGCGATAAGTATAAGCATCTACCGTTTCTTCCATACCCGTGGCATTCTTCATACCGAACAATGCCGAGTAAGATACTCTGGTCTTTTCGGCCACACCTTTTTGGTAGTAACAATGATTACGCCATTAGCCGCATTCATACCATAAATAGCGGCAGAAGCATCTTTCAAAATAGAGATACTTCTATATCCTCAGAATTCAGCTGTGCAAGTTCTTCAGTACCTTCACGCGTGATACCATCAATTACCACCAACGGGTCACCATAACCGCGAATGCTCACCATATTGTCGAAAGTTCCCGGCTCTCCGGTTTTCTGGCGAATCAATAGTCCCGGCATCTTACCTTGAATATTGCTAATCAGATTCTCGGTCTTGGTCGTAGCTATTTCATCAGCACCAATGGCTGCAATGGCACCGGTCAGTGATTCTTTCTTCTGTACACCATATCCTACAACAACCACTTCATCCAATATCTCAGCATCTTCTACCAAACTATCTTGAACGAATTTCGGCCTGCAACCTTTATGTTTTGTGTCTTATAACCTACATAGCTTATTATAAGAGTAGCATCAGAGCCCACATTGGTCAGAATGAAATTACCGTCAATGTCTGTTATGACACCGTTGGTAGTTCCCTGCACCAAGATACTGGCACCAATCACCGGTTCACCGGTTGCATCGACCACAGAACCTTTCACCGTCGCAGCCTGCAAAGCTATCTGTACCCCATCAGCTCCTACAGCTTTATCATAAAGGATTATATTACGGTCCAATATCTTATAGCCTATATTGGTTCCTTTGAATACATCATTCAGAACCTTGAATATGGTTTTGTTATTTGCCCGGACCGATATACGGCGCTTAACGTCAATCTGCTTGTTGTTGTAGAAGAAAACAAATTCGGTACCTTGTTCCAGCTCCGTCAGTACTTCATCAACAGTCTTGTTCTCAAGAGCAATGTTTACCATTGTCTTTTGAGCATAACCTTCATTGGCAAAAGTCATACCAACCAAACAAAACAACATAAATAATGTGCATCTCATAGCAAGAGGAATTTTTTTCATGCATCTCATCAGGACACTTTTTGCCCTAAATGATTGGATACAATAGTGTTTTTTCATAATTTTGTATTGATTTCTAGTGAAAAAATAAAGTTACTTTATCTGTCGCCAAACAGATATTTAAAAGTTACTGTGTTTCATGCAGGAATGCGCCAACATTTTCCTGCATGTTTTTCTAAACGGACTTGTGTTTCATCATACTACTTTTTAAAGGGTTAATAAACTTCTATTACCTGTCTCTCGGCATCCACATCACCATCTTCAACAAACTTGAAATGAATATTCGAGGATATTCGGAAGTGCTCCAATATTCGCTCCAAACGTTGTTTGGTAAATGTAGCCGTAAAGGAATTCTGCTTCAATGAAGCCTTTTTCAGAATGAATTCCACATTATATCTTTTGCTCAAACTCTTCAATATATCTTCAAACGGAGTGTTCCTGAAAATCAAGCGTCCGTCCTTCCAACATGTTTCCACGTCTACATTGACTTCTTTCACAACGACCTTTTCCCGCACTATATCATAAATAACCTTTTGCCCCGGTATCATCATTACATTATTTCTCCTGCCGTTATTCACATAGGAGAAACTGACTTTACCCGAAACCAAAGTGGTCTGTACCGTCCTGCTCCCTTTGTAAGCCTCTACGTTGAACTCCGTTCCATGTACCACTATCTTGGAATTGTTCAGCGTGCCGACAATGAACTTCTTTTCATCTTTTGCGACAGAAAAGAATGCTTCACCCACCAACTTCACTTCCCTTTTATCATCGGCAAATCGGGAAGGATAGCGCAACGACGACGACGAGTTCAGAACGACTTCCGTTCCATCCGGCAATTCGACAGAAGTAGTCATTCCCGGATTTGTCCTGACTTCCATCATATGTATCTCTTCTTTATCCTTGTCCCAATAAAGGATAGACCACGATACCATCAAAGGGATGAATAAAATGGCGGCCGCCCGTTGCATCCCTCTAAATAATACCTGATACCTATTGACCTTTTTCTGTTTCATCTTACGATGTACATCCTCCAAGGCCTTCTTTACATCCAGCCTGGATGAAATCTGCGCCATGTCCGCCGCCAGACCGAGTGTCTGAACCTGGCGGGCTGTCCTGCGGTTCTCTTCCGATGCTTCCAGCCACTCCTTTACCAGAGCAGTTTCATCCTCCGTTGTCTCTCCTTCATAATACCTGAGAAGCAGGTTCTCCATTCCCTCTCTTTTTACCATAATTTTTATTGCTAGCTTTAATCTAAAGACAAACGGGTGAAAAGAACTCCTAAACAAAAAACTAAAAATATTTTATATACTTAGATTATAATGGGAAAAAAAGCTATTTTTGCCCAACAATAATGAACCCCCACCCTATGAGAAACATACCATTAGAAGATACATCTTTATTATCCGCCATACAAAAAGGAGATAGAAGTGCTTTTGATGTGTTATTTCAAAAGTACTATTCAGTGCTCTGCACCTACTGCTATCGTTTTGTCCGGTTGGAAGATGCAGAAGAGATTGTTCAGGACGTCATGCTATGGCTTTGGGAAAACCGCGAAAGACCCGTTATCGAATATTCGCTCAAGCAATATCTGTTCAAGGCTGTCTACCATCGTTGCATGACCCGGATTGCCCAAAATGAAGTGAAGCAACGGGCAGACACCGCTTACTATGAACGAATGTTCGCCATGCTGCAGGAGGTGGATATCTATCAAATCAACGAATTAAGCAAGCATATACAAAGGGCCATCAACGAACTGCCGCCTACTTATAGGGAAGCTTTCATCATGCATCGTTTCCAGAATCTGAGTTACAAGGAAGCTGCCGAACTACTCAACGTTTCCCCCAAAACGGTAGACTACCGCATTCAGCAGGCTTTGAAGATATTAAGGGTCAAGCTGAAAGATTATCTGCCACTGATATTGATGCACCTGCTCACCTCGCATTAAGACCATACACAAGCAGAACGTCCCCTATACCGTGCCGGCTACACACCGGGACTTAGCCCTAAAGAGTATAGGACTGAGAGGTCAAAACATCCGGATGTTTTGACCAAATACATGGGGATGTTTTCACCCAAAACACCCGGATGTATTACCCAAAAACATCCGGGTGTTTTAATGGAAAGGATGCGGATGTTATGACCTCTCAGTATACGGGTCAGACCGGTTCAGCCTGATGGGAGAGGCACTAAGTCCCTATATATCCCGTATTCATTAATTATTCTAAAAAAGTTAGGGAAAACTCCGGGCCACCGGTCATATAAGCAAGAAGTAACCCTATTATTATCATAACCTCAAAATGCACGCAATGAGAAAACTGATTATCCTATTGTCGGCGCTGGTGTACGTCATCCATGCACAAGCGCAATTTTCAGTGACAGCCCATCAGGAAGGATGGGACAATATCCCTCCACAAGTACAAAAACCGGGATTTTCCTTTCAGCAATCCGTACTTGCCAATATGGACGGGGACGATGCCCTTGAAGAAGTAATGCTTTTCGGACGTGACAACGGGCACTACCCCACTTTCGACCTTTTCAAGGCCTACTATGCAATCGTAGACAACTATACCAAAGAAATACAATACATTTCCGACGAGATTTATGTCACCGACAAGTACAATCTCCTTGTAGAAGACCGCAACAAGGACGGCATCTCCGAGCTCTACATATCCTACTTCAAAGACGGAAAGTTCAGCGTAGACGAACAAGGTTACAATCTGCGCACCACACGCTGCTACGACCGTATAGAATGGAACCCTACTGGCAAAAACTTTAAATCTTCCGGAAAATGAAAACAAGACTGACACTTATCCTGGTACTCCTTATTTATATAGGAGCTGCCTCGCACACACACGCACAGCAAAAGAAGTAATCAAAACCATGATGATAGCCGGGCAGGACGGCAGCCATTACTGGCAAGGCGCCTGCGAAGCCATGAAGCAGATATTGGAAAACAGCGGAATGTTCAAAGTGGACTTTGCCTTTACACCCGACTTTGGTGGAGACATCGCCACCTTCAAACCCGATTTCCACCAATATGATTTAATCGTCATCAACTACGGCGGAGCTACATGGACAGAGCCCGTACGCAAGAATTTCGAGAAATACGTTGCCGATGGAGGCGGTGTGGTAGTGATACATTCTTCCGTCGTCCCGATGGCCGACTGGAAAGAATACAACGAGATAATAGGCATGGGAGCCTGGGACGGACGAAACGAAAAGGACGGTCCGTATCTGTACTGGAAAGACGGACAATACGTCTACGACTACTCTCTGGGGTATGCCGGCTACCACGGCTTGCAGCACGAAACCGTCATAGAACACCGCGCCCCCCATCATCCTATCCTGCAAGGATTGCCTCCTCAATGGAAACACTTCAAGGACGAGATATATACCCGCCTACGCGGTCCGGTAAGAAACATGGAAATATTGGCCACCGCCTACGAACGCGGACGGCATGAACCGTTGATGTGGACAGTAAGCTACGGGAAAGGGCGCATATTCGTCGACCTCCTGGGGCACTGCGGCAACGACCCGAACATGACTTACTCCATGCGCTGCACCGGTTTCCAGGTGACTTTACTCCGGGGATGCGAATGGGCTGCCACCGGTGCCGTCACCCAAGAAGTTCCCACAGATTTCCCACTGAAGGATACTTATACATTACGTCCGGAGTTCAAGGCTCCTTTTCATGCTTACCCTGAAACCAAACACTGAATACCATGAAATACATCATCCGAACACTGCTGCTGGCATGCTGCTGCATGCAGGCACAAGCACAAGCTCCGTGGAAACCCGATACGGAACTGGAGAAACAATTACAGCAAAGCAATCATGTGCACCGCATAATGAAAGCTAATCCCGCACACGCCGGACTGACGCGGTGGGAAAAGAAAAAGGTATTGAAAAGCAGGGTACTCCCCCTGGCCGAAGATTTCGGCGCTCTGCGCCACACCGGACCCGGAACCATACATGTGGACCGTAAAGTCACTGTCTCAGGCAAAGGAAGTGTCCGTCTGGACACTCCTGCTCCCTGGGCAAGAAGAATCCAACAAACCGGAATTACGCCACCCCGGAGATTATCCGTCCCCTCGACCGGGAAGACTTGCGGGAATACAACCGCTTTTCCGTTTGGGTATATGTGGATGCACCGGGCGTTTATCTGACCTTTGCCGGATTCACCCTATACAATGAAGGAGAGAAAATCATGCCGACTCCCGGACGCTTTGAAGGACAACACTTCGAGACTGTCTATCCCAACAAATGGCAGCACATCATATGGGAGATACCGGACCTATACCGTGACAGTGTCACCGGCTTTTCGGTAAACATCATGCTGGCAGGTGCTCCTGCAGGAGCCAGCGAACACATGAGCCTATACATAGACGACATGCGCATCGAAAAGGTAGAAGCGGAAAACAGCCGGGGATTCGACCTGCGAAAAGACGCAATGGCCTACTGCCACAGCGGATACAAGCCGGGAGCACGCAAGCAGGCTTTGGTGCAGCACATGCCGGAAAGGCTTTCAGCCTGCACGATGCCGCCACGGGACAAACCGTTTATCAAGGTACGGCCAGTCCTCTGAATCAGGACAAGAAGCTGGACAAAGGATTTCTTGTACTGGACTTCAGCAGTTTCAATACGCCCGGACAATACTTCCTCTCCATCGGTGATGTACAATCAAAGCCTTTCCCCATCGGAAATGATGCCTACCTGTCTACCGCCTGGCACACGCTGAACTTCTTCTTTTCCGAACGTTGCGGTTTCGACCAGCCCGGCATTCATCAGGAATGCCATCAGGATGTATTCGCCTATCATCCGACGGACGGAGCATGAGCATTGCCGGAGGATGGCACGATGCAGCCGACCTGACTCAAGGAACGGGAAATACAGCCGAATCGTGCATCGCCCTCCTCGAAATGGCCGGTGCCGTACAAGGCAAAGACAGTATCTTCTACGAACGCCTGCTGGAAGAGGCACGCTGGGGAGTGAACTGGATTCTGCGTACCGCTTCGGTGACGGCTACCGACTGGGTGGACTGATTATCGGCATTTGGACAAAGAATATCCGTGGTGACAAAGACGACATGCAGACAGAAGCACGAAATACGCCTACGGACAATCTGAAAGCCGCTTCCAGTTGCGCACTCGCCGCCCCTCATTTTGAAAAGAAAGACCCGGTATTTGCACGGTGGTGCCGGAACAGTGCCATTGAGGATTTCCAATTCGCCATCGACCTGCTGGATACACAAAGGACGGAACAGAACGAAACCGAACTTTATGCCCTTTCCACCGTCACAGCCATGCGTTTGTACCGCCTTACACAAGATGTTTACTATCTGGACTGGGCAACCCGGCTGGCACGTACCGTCATGGCAGGCCAACAGTTGGAAAAGCGTACCGACTGGAAAATCCCCCTGCGAGGTTTCTTCTATGAATCTTCCCGGAAAAAGCGTATTCTGGCCTATTATCACCAAAGCCAAGAGCACTTGATGGCCGAAGGACTCTCGATGCTACTGACAGATGCCCCCACCCATCCGGACGCCCCGTTGTGGCAGGCATCTTGTGAAGCCTATGCAGACTATCTACGCGGGGTTTCACAACTGATTGAGCCGTATGGCATACTGCCAAGCGCCGTATACGAGGTGGATAATACCGATTATAAGAATCTGTACCATGAAGCGAGCAGGTAGGGCTTCCCAGTCTGGAAGAATACAATGCACAAGTGCGCAACGGTATCCCTCTCTCAAAGAATTTCTACCTGCGCCGTTTCCCCGTTGCCTACCAGTTCAGGGGATTCCACGCTGTTGTCATGGGTAAAGCCAAAGCAGCCTTTATTCTTGCACGCCTATTCAACGACAAAGCGTTAAGGGATATTGCAACCCGCCAGATAGAGTATATATTGGGCTACAACCCTTTTGCCATGAGTACCGTTTATGGAGACGGATATGACTACCCGCCACTTTACGGAGCCTATGCCGGAGATGTGGTGGGAGCTGTACCCGTAGGAATCGAAACATTCGAAAATGAGGACGAGCCCTACTTCCCGATGCAAAACAACTGCACTTACAAGGAAATCTGGACACACACCACCGCACGCCTAATGTGGTGCGTAGCAGAACTGTTCAAATAAACAGTTCATTATACCGCTAAAAAAGCTCCGGAGTTGAAGGTTCCGGAGCTTTTTTCTCTGTTTTTATGTGACGGACAGTTATGCCTTTTTCAATGCTGCAATACTTTCCTTGAGAGATTTGATGATACTTTCAGCATCTGCCTGCTTCTTGCGTTCCATCTCAAGAACGGCGGCAGGAGCATTATTCACAAACTTCTCGTTACCCAGTTTCTTCAGCACGCCTTGCAGGAATCCTTCCTTGTGCTTCAGTTCAGCCTCCATACGGGCTATCTCGGCTTCCATAAACAAAGTCCCATATGCTTCTAAGGGTATTACAAATTCTATTGTCCCCACCATAAATGCAACAGATGCGTCGGCCTTGTTCTCCACTACATCGATTGACGAGAGATTACACATTTTCGTGATAACCGCATTGAATGCCACAACCGGATTCTCACCGATAACCTGCAACTCAAGTGCCTCTTTTTGGGCGATGTTCTTCTGCAAACGGATGGAACGGATATTGCTGATAACCTCTTTCACCACTTCAAACTCCCGGATGATATCCTCATCTACCAATGCCGACATTGACAACGGGCTTACCATCAAGCTCTCACCGTCTGTACGGTCGCAAAGATGCTGCCACAACTCCTCTGTAATAAATGGCATGAACGGATGGAGCAGATGCAACAAGTTATCAAAGAAACCGATAGTTGCTTCATACACTTTCCGGTTGATGGGCTGGCCGTATGCCGGTTTAATCATTTCCAGATACCAGGAAGAGAATTCGTCCCAGAACAGTTTGTAAACAGCCATCAGCGCTTCACTCAAACGGTACTTGCTGAACAAATCAGCCACTTCGGCAGCCACTTCATTCTGCTTGGCCTCAAACCAGCGTATTGCCAGTTCTGAAGCTTCCGGTACCGGAACTTCCGCACTGACTTCCCAACCTTTAATCAGACGGAAAGCGTTCCATATCTTATTATTGAAGTTACGTCCTTGCTCACACAGTGCATCGTCAAAGAGGATGTCATTGCCAGCAGGAGCTGAAAGCATCATGCCCATACGTACACCATCGGCACCGTATTTCTCAATCAAATCCAGCGGGTCGGGAGAATTACCCAACGACTTGGACATCTTACGTCCCAGCTTGTCACGGACAATACCCGTAAAATAAACATTCTGGAACGGCATCTTACCTTCATATTCATAGCCTGCCATAATCATACGGGCTACCCAGAAGAAGATAATGTCCGGACCGGTCACCAAGTCGCTGGTAGGATAATAGTAGTTTATCTCCTCGTTACCCGGATTGTTGATACCGTCAAACAAAGAGATGGGCCACAACCAGGAGGAGAACCAAGTATCCAGCAGTCCTCATCCTGACGAAGGTCTTCCAGTTTAAGGTCTGCATTACCCGTTTTCTCTTTTGCCAATGCCAAGGCTTCTTCGGGAGTGGCAGCCACTACATAACCACCTTCCGGCAAAAAATAAGCAGGAATGCGATGCCCCCACCACAACTGGCGGCTGATACACCAGTCCTTGATATTTTCCAACCAGTTCTTGTACGTATTCTTATATTTGGCAGGATAGAACTTCAACTCATCATTCATCACCGGCGGCAAAGCCATGTCGGCAAAGTGCTGCATCTTCAGGAACATTGCATGGAAAGCTTCGGTTCGATGGGCACGTTGGTACGTTCGGAGAAACCTACCTTGTTGGTATAGGCTTCCACTTTCTCCAACAGACCGGCAGCAGCCAGGTCCTTCTCAATCTGCTCGCGCACATCGAAACGGTCCATACCGATATACAAGCCGGCAGCTTCACTAAGCGTTCCGTTATCATTGAAGATGTCGATGCTCGGCAGATTGTACTTCTCACCCAGCATGTAGTCGTTCACATCGTGGGCAGGAGTTACCTTCAGACAACCGGTACCGAACTCTATATCTACGTAATCGTCCTCGATAACCGGAATAACACGTCCTACCAACGGAACAATCACCTTCTTACCCTTCAACCAGGTATTCTTGGGGTCATTCGGATTGATGCACATGGCTGTATCTCCCATGATGTTTCAGGGCGGGTGGTAGCAACCACTGCATAACGTCCTCGGGGTCACCTTCTACCATATACTTCAGATAGTACAGCTTGCTGTGCTCTTCTTTGTAGATTACTTCCTCGTCACTAAGTGCGGTCAGTGCCTTAGGGTCCCAGTTCACCATGCGGACACCACGATAAATCAGACCTTTGTTATACAAGTCAACAAAAACCTTGAGCACGCTTTCACTGCGTTTCTCATCCATAGTAAAAGCTGTACGATCCCAATCGCAAGAAGCACCCAGCTTGCGGAGCTGCTTCAAGATGATGCCGCCATGTTCGTCAGTCCATTCCCAGGCATGCTTCAAGAACTCGTCGCGGGTAAGGTCTGTCTTCTTGATGCCTTGTGCGGCAAGTTTGTTCACCACCTTGGCCTCGGTAGCAATGGATGCATGGTCGGTTCCCGGCACCCAGCAGGCATTCTTGCCTTCCATGCGGGCACGGCGTACCAGAATATCTTGTATGGTATTATTAAGCATGTGTCCCATGTGCAACACACCGGTGACGTTTGGAGGCGGAATGACGACGGTGTAAGGCTCACGACCATCGGGTTTCGAACTGAATAATTTGTGGTCCAACCAATACTGGTACCACTTTCCCTCCACGTCAGCGGGATTGTACTTACTTGCTAATTCCATGTTTTTAAATCTCTATAATTAATTTATTGCGAATAACGGGCGCAAAATTAATGAATTAAAATTTAAATATATATTTTTGTCCCTACAAAACAGTATATAAAATGAGGGGGAAGCTAAAAATCCGATATATCATATTAATTGTATTACTGTCTGTCGTATGGGCAACGCAGCTCATTCCAAGCTTGGGAGAAGTGTATGCACAGTCCGTATATCCGGTAATTTCCCATATCCTGTCCTCCTTTTCAAAACTCATACCTTTTGCCGTAGGCGACTTGTTCATTTTCCTCAGCATCATCGGGCTCCTCTTCAATCCCATCAGGGCACGCTATATCCAGAAGAAGAAGTGGAAACAGATTCTGCTGAACGAAATGGAATACTTGCTGTGGATATATGCATGGTTCTATCTGGCATGGGGACTGAACTACTCACAGAAAGATTTCTATGGCAGGACAAACATTCCTTATACTGCCTATACTCCCGAAATCTTTCAGTCATTTGTAGACAACTATATAGACAAGCTGAATGCTTCCTATACAGATGTCACCTCCATTGACGAACCATTGGTCTGCCGGGAAAGCGTACACGGATACAACCAAATCAGCGATACGCTGGGGATACATCGCCCTCCCCACTCCTCTCCGCGCGTGAAGACCATGCTTTTCACTCCGTTCATTTCCATGGTCGGTGTTACGGGAAGCATGGGACCTTTCTTCTGCGAATTCACGCTGAACGGCGATTTGCTTCCACCACAATATCCTGCTACTTATGCCCACGAGCTGGCACACTTTTTAGGCATCACCAGCGAGGCAGAAGCCAACTTCTACGCTTACCAGGTCTGCACCCGTTCGCAGGTGAAAGAGATTCGTTTCAGTGGGTATTTCTCCGTACTCCCACATGTGCTGGGCAATGCCCGCCGACTGATGAGCGAAGAAGAATACGCAGAACTTTTCAACCGGATACGTCCTGAAATCATAGAACTGGCCCAAAAGAACCAGCAATACTGGATGGAGAAATACAGTCCGCTCATCGGAGACATCCAGAACTTTATCTACGACTTGTACCTTAAAGGAAACAAGATTCAAAGCGGACGCAAGAACTATTCGGAAGTAATAGGCTTGCTTATCTCATACGAAGAATGGAAAAACTAAATTTCAAAATCATGCATACAAGAAAAGAACAGATGGAAGCCTTCGGCCGCTTCCTCGACATACTCGACGAGCTGCGCGAGAAATGTCCCTGGGACCGCAAGCAGACCAACGAAAGCCTGCGCCCCAATACCATCGAAGAGACTTATGAACTTTGTGACGCCCTGATACGCGATGACAAGAATGACATCTGCAAAGAGCTGGGCGATGTGCTGCTGCATGTGGCTTTTTATGCAAAGATAGGCTCCGAAACCGGTGATTTCGATATGAAAGACGTATGCGACCGTCTTTGTGAGAAACTTATTTTCCGCCATCCCCATGTCTTCGGCGATGTAAAGGCCGAAACCGCAGGCCAGGTTTCTGAAAACTGGGAACAGCTAAAATTGAAGGAAAAAGATGGGAACAAAACAGTGCTGAGCGGTGTACCCGCTGCCCTACCCTGCTCATCAAGGCCTACCGCATCCAGGACAAGGCACGCAATGTAGGATTCGACTGGGAGGAACGCGAGCAAGTGTGGGATAAGGTAAAAGAAGAAATCCAAGAATTCCAGGCTGAAGTCGCCACATGGATAAAGAAAAGGCTGAAGCTGAATTCGGCGATGTCATGTTCAGCCTCATCAACGCTGCCCGCCTCTACAAAATCAATCCGGACAATGCGCTGGAACAGACCAACCAGAAGTTCATCAACCGCTTCAACTATGTAGAAGCGCACAGCATCAAGAGGGCAAAAACCTCCATGACATGACGCTGGAAGAAATGGACAAGCTATGGAATGAAGCGAAAGCATTGGAAAAAGAAAGCAAACAAGATGATTCTTCTAAAGGTCAGGTTTAGCTGGCTAAAGCAAAGGTTTAGGGAACTAAAGTAGAGGTTTAGCAAGGCTAAAACGAGGTATCTCTCATTAACAAAAGAAGTTGCTCACACCATCGTGGCAACCTTCCTTATTTGTAATTCATTCACTACTCATTTTTTCCCTTGCGGTCTTCGCTGGGGGCCATCTCCCTTTTTATGCATGCCTTTCAGCAGTTCACGATGGAAACGCATTTCAGCTCTTTGCACCAGATAAATCTTTTTACAAGACAATATCTTCTTGAATTTATCAAAGTAGGTCTTGTCCAACCGGTCAGAAGCAATACGGGCATCATACACACCTTCCATAATTTCCTCATACTGGCTTCGGTTGTTTTTCATCTTTCCCTTGCCGGAGCAATTTCCAAGCCTCGTCATTCAACTGCTTTTTCCGGTCTTGCAATTCAAAATACAATGGGAAGAACTTAGCTGC
>ENA-OQCS01000027-OQCS01000027.1-human-gut-metagenome-genome-assembly--contig:-NODE-27-length-54489-cov-4.497811_pt1 | contig 54489 bp, 85 predicted proteins | sample MGYA00242757_ERZ504575 | MGnify/ENA primary metagenome ERZ504575 (study PRJEB26092, sample SAMD00036297) | human gut metagenome | host: Homo sapiens | study: EMG produced TPA metagenomics assembly of... | reverse complement strand
TAACCGTTCCTTGAAAAGCAGCAGAGGTATTCGTAATTCCCCCGCAGATATTTCCGCAAGGCATCGAGCCATTCCCCACCTTCGTTGTAAGCTGCCATTGTGGCGATTACGCCGAACGGATTGACGTCGCATACCTCGTTGATGTTAATGGCTCTGTCAATACGGCGGCGCACCTCTTCATCGGCTGCGATGATATTGGCGATTTGCAACCCGGCAAGGTTGAACGCCTTACTCAGCGAAACGCAAGTGACGGAATTGCAAAAAGCGTTCGGACAAGGAGGCAAAGGGTGTGTAGTCATATCCTTCGTAAGTCAGTTCACAATGAATCTCATCCGCCACGACAAACACCTCATTCCGTAAACAAATATCACCTATATGCTGCAGTTCTTCCGGAGTCCAGACCCGTCCGACCGGATTGTGAGGATTGCACAGCAGCAGGATTTTTGCTTTCGGATCGGAAGCTTTCCTTTCAAGATCGGCAAAGTCGATTACGTAGCGGCCATCCTGATAAACGAGATTATTGGCAAACAACTCGCATCCGTCATTACGGATAGATGAGTAGAAACAATTATAGGCAGGAGTCTGAACGATGACTTTATCACCCGGCATGGCCAAGGCTTTGATAATGGCTGACAGAGCCGGCACGACACCACTCGTATAGATAATCCACCGGGAATCAACTGCCAGCGATGCCGGTCATCGAACCACCGGACGACCGCATCATAATAGCTTCGGGTACTTTTGTATAACCGAAAATACCGTGCGCCACCCGCTTTTGTAAGGCATCGATAATAGCGGGTGCTGTACGGAAATCCATATCTGCCACCACATGGCAGTACATTCTCCTCTTCGGGAGTATCCCATTTATAAGAATTCGTCCCGCGACGCGGGATGATTGTATCGAAATCGTATTTCATAATTTATCTTTTTATTCGCAACTTATAAATCCAGTTACCACTCCAAAGCCTGACAAGAAAAATCGCTCCCCGGAAACAAAGCTCAATACACATGGCAAGCCATACGCCCCGTAGCCCCATCGTAGGGGCAAGCCATGCTGCCAGTGTCAGCCGGACACCCCAGATACTGCCAAAATTCATCAGACTGGGAACAAATGTATTGCCCGCACCCACAAATACACCGTAGGCGACGATAGATGCCGCAAACATCGGCTCCGCAAAAGCTTCTATCCGCAGAATCCCGATTCCCAACATGCGGATTTCCTCCACAGGCGTCATCACTCCGATGATCTGAGGGGCCGCCACATACATCAGCACTCCCATGACTCCCATAATCAGCATCCCTGACCAAACGGTAATGTTGGCAAAACGCTTGAGTAACCGGATACGGTTTGCTCCAAGACTCTGGCTACCAACGTCGTGGCAGCCTCCGATATACCGTAGCCGGGCATATAACAAAGGCTTTCAGCGATGATGGCAAATGAGTTGGCGGCAATGGCGACGATGCCGAGCGGTGCGACGATAACCGTCGTCATAATCTGCGCTCCGCAAATGGCAATATGCTCGAATCCCATTGGCAGGGAGATGCGGACAGCCTGGCGCAGCGTCTCTTTCCGGGGAAGAAAACTGCCCTGCCCCCCGGATAGTCTCAACATGGACGAGCGACGGCAAAGATACCACATCATCCCACCGGCAGTGATAAGTTCGGCCAACACGGTTCCCAATACCGCACCTTCCACACCTAAACCTACGCCGGGAACGATGAACTCCCATCCCCACCAGTCTACCTGCCGTGTCGGGAAAATAAGGAAGAAGTTGAACACGACATCCCAAAAACACATCAGTACATTTAGCATACTGGGTACACGCATATTCCCACTACACCGCAACATGCCGCCCGCAAGGAAATTCAACTGCAAGGCGGGTAAGAAAAGTGAAAATATCCGGAAATAGAAGGATGAATCGCTCCGTATCATTTCATCACCACCCAGCCAGCCGGGAAGCACACCACTGATAGAAATGCCGACAACCGCCAACAAAGAACTGAAAACAAGTGTAGCCGTAACCGATTGGCGGAGTATTTTTTTCGCTCCTGCAAAATCTCCGGCCCCAATCCGGTGTGCCACTTGGACAGAAAATCCCGTTGCAGCGGCGGCACACAATCCCCAGAACAGCCATGTCGTGGTTGAAACCAATCCGATGGAAGCCGCTGCATTCGCACCCAGGCTACCAACCATCGAAGCATCGATATACTGCATGGCGATGGAGGACACCTGCGCATAATAGCAGGGACACTGAGGTATGCAGTCAGGCGTAACTGCTGCCCCAGCGTCATACTCTTCCCTTCGCGGATAAGCGACAACAAGTAATCGGTCTTTCCCTTTTTTATTCCCATCAGGCTATTTGCAAAGGCATCAGTCGGTGAAACAAGTTTTCTCGTCCCAAAGCTTCAACTCACAGTCGGCAGGTGCTTTATATTTTCATCGAGAATGATTTCCCCATAGCTTTCGGCAGTGATACTGCCTGTCCGTGGATTCTTCACCCCACCTATCGCCCCCTTGATGGTTGCCTGCACCGAACTGTATTCGAAAGCCCGGTCGCAGTCGGGACCAAAGGTACAATTCTCCAATACGAGGTCGTGGGCATAGCAGAGCGGTTGCTCACCGGTTATATGGCAGTTCACCAACCGGAGATTGTGCGAATGCCAGCCGAGATATTCGCCATTGAGTTCGGAATCGTAGATTGTCACATTCTCCACCTCCCAGAAAGCATCCTTTGTAGTGACTTTGGCATTGCGCAACTCTACATTCTTCACATACTGGAAAACGTATTTGCTGTCGCTCTCCAATCCGTCTATGCGGATGTCGCTACTGAACATGAACGGATAAGTTCCTCCATGCAACTTCAGATTTCTGATGTTCAGATTCTGGCAACGCAGAATACTTCATCGGCATCGTTCATCTCTACATTCTCAATTTCGATGTCGTGCATCTCGCGGAACATTTTGGGTGCGTCGATACGCGTATCGGTCATTTTCAGATGGTCGGAATACCACAGTGCCGAACGCCCGCCGACATCGAAAAAACAACGGTCGATTACAAACCCGTGAACATGCCAGAAGGGGTAATTCCCTTCGAATCGACAATTGACAGCTTCGATGTTGCTGCATTCCTTGATGGCTGATTCTCCGGCATGGATAATTACATTCTCCAAACGTAAGTCATGTGATTCAAACAAAGGTCTTTCTCCACCGAATGCTGTATTTGATATTATTCTCATCTTGTTTTCAATGTTATAATTATTACTCTATTCTCTTTATCAATTTCGCGGGGACACCGCCTACTATTGTATTCGCTTCCACATCTTTCGTCACAACCGCTCCAGCTCCCACCACAGCATTGTCACCGATTGTCATTCCTGGAAGAATCGTCGCATTAGAACCTACCCAGACATTCCTACCCAATACAATCGGTGCCGGATAGGTAGTTTGGCGTTCTTCCGGAGGCAAACCATGATTGAGCGTTGCAAAGACTACATTATGCCCGATTTGGCATCCGTCACCGATTATCACACCACCATGGTCCTGAAAATGACAGCAGGCATTAATAAATACGCCTTCGCCCACTGTAATATTCTTCCCGAAATCGGTATAGAACGGTGGGAATACCCGGAACGATGACGGGACTTGATAACCGAACAATTCGGAGAGTAACCCACGTACCTCGTCCGGTGTATGATATGCCGTGTTCAGCCGGAAAGTGATGCGTCTGGCTTCATTGCTCATTTTGTCCATAAAGCGATGTATCTCCTCCGTATCAAGCGCTTGACGCGTCTTTACATATTCCTTGAATTCGTTCGTAGTCATAGTGCCCTTATTAATCCATTCTTATCTTCTTTCAAATCTCACAAGTATATCTCCGGGCACACTCAACATTTCAATGCCATTGCCATCAACACGACCGATTTTAATCAAAGTATCACTATAAGACCCATTCTTACAAAAAATTGCCACATTTCCCCATGGGGCATAGATGGTTATATCACCGGCAATAGGAGCACAGCCACGCGTAACACCTTCAATTGCCAGAGCCGGAGAGGGATAGAAGATTTTTTCTGTAGTATTATTGTAATCATTCAACGTAACCTCCAATGGCAGACGAGCAAGAAAATCCTGTGTGGCGGCATTGTCCTCCATAGTGGCAGTAATGGTACGATTGCTAACCATGATATTTACCTGCAATGAAGATACATCCGGAACTTCGGATTCATTCTCATCTTCCCACCCGATGGTCCGGAAAGTTCAGGATGTTCGGGTGTAAACGGTTCATCACCTGAATCTTCGCAGGCTGCCATTGCCAGAACGGTCATCAGCATCATAGAAATTAATAGTAATTTTTTCATATTCATCTTTCTGTTGATTTTATAATTATCTTTAGGATTATTAATGATGATGCAAAAATAGGCAGTATCCGTCATATGCCGTGTAGACAAATCCCCGGTATCTATACCCAAATTACGGATTATGCTTTTCCTCCGGCTACTAAATCATGGTCCTATAAAGCAAAAACTCCCGCAATCGTTTAAATTACAGGAGTTTGGATGGTATTACTTAAGTTTATCGTATTCTTCATCCGTCACCGGTTCCAGCCACTCATTAGAAGTATCCTCACCGGGAACTTCGAAAGCAAGATGGGCAAACCAACCATCAGAAGCGGCACCGTGCCAATGCTTCACATTTGCAGGGATATGGATAACCGTACCGGGTAGAATCTCTACTGCCTGCTTGCCTTCTTCTTGATACCATCCACGACCGGCAACACCGATAAGCATCTGCCCACCGCCTTTAGTAGCGCGGTGTATGTGCCAGTTATTGCGACAACGAGGCTCGAAAGTGACGTTAGAGATGGAAACCTGCTCGCGTGAAACGGGAGCAAGATAACTGTTGCCTATGAAGTACTGTGCATATGCAGTGTTCGGTTCCCCAATGGGGAAAATCATTCACGCTGGAATGCGGCTTTGGCATCTTCACCGGCAGTGTCCTCTGCCATACACCTTTGGCCAGATTAAACGCTGCCCACGCTTTGGGCCAACCGGCATAGAATCCGATATGGGTGATGATTTCAGCAAATCTCCGTACGGGTGATGCCGTTCTTTTTGCCGACTGAAGGTGGAACACGAGCGAATTATCCGTGATTCCTTGACTGATAAGAGAAGTTATAGTTACCAAACTACGGTCACGCAGACCGAGTTTGTCGGTGCGGCTCCAGACCTCGCCAAAGAGGACATCGTCGTTTAGTTCCGCAAATTTAGGAGCAAACTCACCCAACTGGGTGCGTCCTGCTGTCTGTACTATCTTTTCTTGTGCCATAACATTGAGTGTTAAAATGCTGAATACTGAAATTAAAAAAATCTTGTTCATAGTCGTTCTATTTATTGCATGAAGTTATTGAGCTTGTTAGCCGGATTAAGTGGCGTCTGGTCAGACAAGACCAATGATTTGACCATGTGCAACGTTCCTTGCTTGTATTTCTGAAAGTGTTCTGATGCAATATGTTTTTCATAAGCCGCATGGCTCGCATAGGTTTCGAGAATAGTCACCTTGCAGGGATTCTCCTTCTCGCCGACCGCATACATAGTCAGCACGCCCGATTCGGTACGCAGAGAGATTTCGCCTACTTCGGTTGCGTATTTCATATACTCGTCGAGATACTGCGGATAAACCTCGATTTTCGACAACCGCACGATACCGTCAGCACTCATCGGCTCTTTGGCGCACATACCCGGCCGCTTATCCAGATTCAGGCATTTGCGATAATCTCTCCCGTGGCAAGGTAGGAATAGGTCGGAAATTCAAACAATACGGGTTTCAGCTTCGTATAGTCAAGTTTCCCGTTATTATCAAGCACTTCAGGAGCAGCGTATGTATTGACTATCGCACAAATGAAATTGTCGAAACCTTCAGTTTCATAGATGTCTACCACTCACACTCCATGGTGAGGGGTGATGCGTCTATAACGGGGGTACCGTTTTCGCCAATATGGTAGGCAAACACCTCCGACTTATTGACCGTCGCACCGCTTACACTTCCCACATAGTCAGCTTTCGGCAATATTTCACGACTCACTAGATTGACGGAAAGTCGTTTTGAGTCCTTTATCCCTTGATTAGTGTAATGGCTTTTACTCATGCTGATGAGTATCCGGTCATGTCCAATAACACCCGTATGCCCTACCACTAGCCAGTTTACTTTCCCTTCAACCTCTGCCCCGACAACCGTCATCGGCTTGGGATAGAGCGCCAACAGATTTCCGAGATTTTTCTTGTTCGTTTCCATTATATTGGGTTGAACGGTGTTCTCCTTTACGGGAATACTGCACGACATTATGACAAGCAGTGACAGAACTCCTAAAATTGTTTTTGCCATACGTTATATTACTCTATTTTTCTTGCTAAACTTCTGATGACAAAGGTACCGCGATAGCACAAGCGAAGGTGTATATGATTTACGGATATTTGTACCCGAATTCCCGATTATACCGCAAGAAAGTTCAAGTTCATCAGATGAGTATAGTAAGACTGGCAGAAATCCCACGAATAATCCCACGCATGATTTGTTTTTAATCGTTATTCTTGCCGATACAGAAAACAAAAAAGCTCTGAAATCCTTGAATTTCAGAGCTTTGCTTTAATTTATTATTTACTTTCGCGGTGCGTACGGGACTAACACATTTTGCTATTATACTGATAATCAATAAAATACTTATTAAAAATATATTAATGGTATCATATTTATATCATCTCCGCTTATTTTCTTCTATAATTTTATGCAGTGCTTCTATCTGCATCATCGCACCTTCATAAGCTGCTTTGTAGTTGACATTCGCATCAATATCCGTCTCAATCATATTCCCTTTGCCAGTACAAAGCCACTTCACATTCAATTCCGGGAACTTATCCACAATACGAGCTATTATATCAGTTCCAATAGCCCCCTTCCCGTTCCTTATGGAATTATAAATGTATCTATTTGATAATTCACAATAAGCCTCAAACGAGTTCTCACCTTTGACAACTCCCTTATCACGTGCATACCTTGCAAATTTTCGTAATCTGTCAATAGCCCTTTCTTCCATATCAAATAATCTTTTGACTTATTATGCGTAATGCTTGCCACATCCCCCTTATTTCTCTTCTCTCGACATCTAACTGGCCATGCTTGGGGTTATCAGCCTTTAAAGTCAGCACATTATCCAAGAAAAGACTGTTTTTCAATATCCGCTTGACTGAAAGTGTTTTCCCATACACAATACTCACAACTCCTGACGCGCTTTCCCACAAACCTTCTTCTATTTTGCGAGCAAGAATTTTAGCTCCGTCCGGTATAGTTGGCTCCATGCTGTCACCACGTACTTGAAAGACCATATAAGAATCATCAAGCACTTCACCTTCTTCCGGCATGACACCATAAGAATCAATTTCATAAGCTGTGTTATATAAGCTTTCGACAAATGAAGCCGCAGCATCTATCGGAACATATTTTACTTTTACAAGAATATCTTGAAGATAAGGAGCTACTTTACTAATCGTAGAGTCTGATTGCATTCTCGCATTTTTCAGAGCATCCCTAATATCCTTCTCCGAAGGTTCTATCTGTCCTGATGGAGTCTTTGCAAACAAACCTTCTCCAGTATATAGCCATGCTCTGCTCACATCATACTTCTCACAAAAAGCATCAATTGTTTTTTTACTTGGTAACTGAATCCCTTTTTTTATACTGGTAAGAGTTGATTCACTGGATATAATATTGTCTTTCTTCAATTTATACCCACTCAAACCACAATATGAAATTGCTTGCAAAAACCTTTTTGAGAGATCACTCAATTTTTTATCGTCAACTTCTTGCATACTTCACAAATTAAGTAGTATATTTGCATCCGTAATAGTAGCAGTATTACCACATAAATTGATTAAACATCCTATTTGGAGTTATATATAGAAATCCGTAAATAGCTGCTACCTATTTGCGGATTTTCTTTTTCTCCACATTGTGTAATCGGCGGTAGGCCGCATAGCGGAGAGACAGAGGGTTACACTCTTACAACTCAATACTGCGAAAGGCGTGCGATATTGAGAGGCAAACGAAACCGGGATGCCTGCACAGCTACAAGTAAGCGAAAAATCCGGGAAGTCGGGTAACTTGTTAATGCCCGGCCAGCTAAGAACGGCGTACTTATACGAACGAGACATTTCTTATGCTGCATATAGCAAAAACGGGAAACCGTCTAAGGGCTAACTATGCAGCAATCCAGCACCTTACCGAATGAGATCGTCTTTTACTTCTTCAATTATTACAATACTAATAGAACGACATTACTTTTTTTTTCAGAAAGCTTTCTTTTTACGCAAGCCTCACTTGTATAACATTTTATAAACCAGCAACTTATATTAAAACATGTTTTATAACATACGATATACTACAAATTTTATGAAGCATTTTATTGTACTTCTGAAAATATGAAGTATATTTGCAACGTCAAACAAACAAAGAGTGTAAGTTTGAACAACAAGAAAGCTGGCGACTTCAAAAGCCACTTACTACATATCTCATTGGCAAATGTAGTTGTTAGCTTTCTTTTATGCAAATTTTTTTGTGGAAAATTTAAGTATAAAATAGAAAATAATATGAAAGTAACAAAGAAAGATATTCTAAGTATTAAAGCTGGTTCTTCCAAAGTAATGCAGCTGGATTCTTACAAGGATTGCGTCAATGCAAGAAGCTACGCCTATCAATTAGCTTTTACTGATCCCCGTGAAGACGTTGAAAGATATTCAACATCCATCGACAAAGATAAAAATCAGATAACCATCGAAGCGATAAAGAAATGAACCGTTCAGATGCCAGAATGATTGCAGAAGAACTGCACAAGTTTATTCGCAATGATGTGAGAAAGGCTGTAACTGAAATGGCGACTGTTGAAACCGAAGAGTATTTGAATGCCAAACAAGCAGCTGTATTTCTTGGATGGAAGTTGCAAACCTTATACAATCGAATACATGATATTCCTCACACCAAAAATGGCAAGAGTCTCATTTTTACCAAATCAGCTTTGAGAAAATTCATGGAAAGAAAATAATCCCGGACGGATTTGGCCGTCTTTCCGGGAACTAACAAAACGTTCTTTGACATATTGTATAGTCTGAACAAATAAAGACTTAAAACAAGGTTTACTGCTTATCTAAAGGGCGAAATAGACCGACAAAGTAGCCAAAGCGGATTAGTGAAAAGAGTGTGAATACGGACTGCCAATAAGAAGATGCAGCACACGAATCACTAAGTTATCAAAAACAACTTATATTATGACAAAGTAAACGTAGGGCGTTTATAAATACATTCTTAACTGAATAGATACTTTAAATGATATATATACCCGTGCTTCGCAAGAAGCGGTCACCGCTAAAAAGCTACGGCCAACAATCCATCGGAACGCGGACGGGAACACATTTTAAATGCTAAAAGTATGAAAGGAATTACAGAAATGACCGAGCAAGAGATTCTTGCGTTAACGGAGGAAGATGTACAGAAATTGATTAAACTCCGCATGATGGAGGAAGGTATCAAAATTATGGATAAGCCGGAGGTTCCCGAATTGTTTGAGATTGAACCTGCTGATTTGAAAGTGTTCACGATCCCATTCTTTGAAGGTTACGCTTTTACAGACATGGAAGAAGCGAATGCGGTAGCAGAAGCATTACGTAATGCGAAAACCCTTCGCAAAGTTGAATACGATTGGAACAAACTCGGAAGCGACTACAAATATCTCGTCAAGAAAGATAAATACAATTACTCTATCAAGCCAGACTTTGAGGTTAACTGTGGCTTTGTATATTCAAGTGAACTATACGAAAAGATTTCAAACTTTGCCGCACAGAACAAGGTTATGAAAGAACAAGCAGCGAAAGACCAAAAAGAATATGACGAAAAGATGCAAGAAGCGTCCGGTATTATCTCGGAAATAAGCGGACGGGTTAAAGAGGTCAAAGTTAAGTATGAGCGATTGAATAGGCTTACTTACAAATTCGCTACTGACTATTATCCCCTTTCCGATCACAATGAGGATATGGCAATGAAATTTATGGCTAAAGCCTATTCTTTTACAGATAAAGAAAAAGAATACATATTACAGAATTACAAAGAATTACTATCTACAAGTGATGAATAAGTTTTTTAGTTAGTTATTGGCTCCTTGCTTGCGAAAGTAGGGAGTTTTTTGTAAAACTCCAAATTCATTATATGAGTAATATAGAAGATACAATTTACAATCTGCCAAATGAAGAATACCACCGTGGAGAAAGATTCAAAGATTTCCTAAGTAGTACGCAGATTAAAGATTATATGGTGTCCCCAAAGTTTGCCCGATACAAGGCATTGCACCCTGAAATGTTCGAGATCAGTATTGAAGCTTCTGAAAAAGGCTCGCTGTACCATGATGCAATGGAAGTCTTGTTAATACTGGAACACTTGACAAATGGAGAAACAATCTTCTTGTATTTGAGCCACCTATAAATCCTAAAACTGGCTGTCCGTATGGACGAGACACCCAAAAATATCAGATTGCACTAATAGAGGCCAAAGAATCAAATCCCGGTAAAACATTGACAAGCACAACCGATATACAATTGGTTGAAACAATGGTTTATGAGCTTCTTAATAATTGCCGGGACACCTCCAAACAGATTAGGCAGATATTAAAATGGGGAAAAGCCGAAGTTAGCCATTTCGTTGAATACGAAGGATGCAAGTTCAAATATCGCCCTGATGTGGAAACGGCCAAAAAAATTGTTGACTGGAAAACATTGGCGGTTGATGATCTTCATGAAGAAACAGTTAACCGGACTATCGCCAAATTTCATTACGGTATTTCGGCAGCCTTCTACCAGTTTTTTGAACATGAACGTACTGGAGTATGGAAGGAGTTCTACTGGGTTATGCAACAAAAGACAGCTCCCTATGACGCAGTATTTGTCAGTGCAGCTAACTGGGCTTTCCATTTGGAAGACGGAATTGTGAAAATGGGGGCAAGCGCATTGGCATTCAAGAAATTGTTAGACCAGCATGTTTACTGTACACAAAACAATGATTTTGACGGTGCACAGATATTTATTCAGCCGGGATTCAAAGGACGAAGAATAATGATACCTGACACACCTGCATTTGAAAAGAACAAGATGTTTAACTTTTATAATAATCAAGAACAATGAGTAAAACAGAGAATCAATCCCCCCAACAAGAACTTGGGAATGGAACAACACAATGCTCCTTCACCAACAAAAACAGAACCGGTCTCCCCAACGCCTTCCACACCACAACCGCCCGTTCCTTCTGCCCCACCAGCCTTTCCAGTACAACTGAAAGGATTGGAAAGCTGTTTTATCTCCCCTAAAAAGGCATTTATAGCAGCTGGTGGCACAGAACAGCAATTTGCCCGTGAAGTCAATTTCGCTATGCAGGCAATGTTGAATAATCCTTATTTGATTGACTGTGCCCGGCAATATCCCGATCATCTTGTCGAAGCAATCAAAAACGTTTCTCTTACCGGTCTGACGCTCAATCCTGAACTAAGGTTGGGGTATCTTGTACCGTACAAAGGCAAAGTGAAGTTCCAAGCTTCATACATGGGTAAAGTTGATATTTTGATCCGCACCGGTGTTGTAAAAGATATTTATTCTGATTTGGTTTATGCTAATGACGAGTTCAGCATGACAAAAGGTACCGGTGGCACTATCATCCACAAACCCAATGTATTCGGAGAACGTGGTGATCTTCTTGGAGGCTACTATTTTGCAGTCTTGACTTCCGGTGTTGTAAAATTCGATGCAATGCCCAAAGCACGTATTGAAGAAATAAAAAGTCGTAGTGAGGCTGTCAAGAAAGGCAAGCAATCCCCGTGGACACAGACTTTGAAGAAATGGCTCGAAAAACAATCGTGAACTGGGCTTTCAAATTCCTGCCCAAAACCGGCATTTCAGATTCCATGATTAAAGTTCTTGAAACAGAGAGCCAGTTGGATGATGAAATGTTTGAAGACTGGAAAAAGGCACAAGGTCAGAAACCGGACGATTTTGAGGAAGACGATACTCCATACGCAGAAGAAGTCAAGTAATGGATTCATGTGAAAAAATTAGTAACAGTATCACAGCGGCTAAAGAACTGATCGAAAATGAAACACGTTCTTTGGCTGCTTTACATAAAGCAAAACAGCTTGAAAAAGAGCTTCATAAATCCGGCAAGTTGTTTCGTATTCCTACAATGAACGGAATTATAGAAACAACCTGCCCGAAAAAATACATAGAATACAATAACCAGTTTAAAATCAAATTAAAATGAGAACAGTAACAGTTGAAGTGCCCGAAGGACACATGGTAAAAATCGTGAAAGAAGAAAGTATGCAATCTACAAAAAGTTATGGGGGGGGGGGTAAATTTGAGTTTGAAGGTGAGACATTCATCCCCGGTGACGTAATTATCAATCCAAATCGCGGAGGGGGCAGCATGATGATTCTCTCTGAAATTAGAGAAGAAAGGCCGCTTCCTTTTTTACCAGCAATAAAAGTACCTTTCGGCCTTGTCGCTTATGTTCCTTCCAACGATGAAGGTGACAGAGTTTTTGTAAAACTCACACCCGAAGCTGGTATCGGAGGCATGAAGGGATTCCGTAAAGCTACAGAAGAGGAAAAGGCAAAGATGCTTGCCGCCATGAAGGAAGAAAAACATTACTCCTTCAATTTTGAGAAGTTACAGCCTGAATATATCCCGACTGTCGGCGATGTTGTTATCGTATGGGATGATAACAACAAAGAAAATGCGGTAGTCGGTATTATGAATGAAGTGGATGAAACGAGCAACCCATACAAAATAAATGATGGCACTTGGTATAAGAACTGCGACAAGTTCGTTTCAGAAAAACAATATAAAAATTTGATTGATGGGAAAGAGTAAATCTAAATCGGGGGGGGCGAGAAATTACACTCCCCTTCTCACAGCTCGTCCCAAAGGAATGAGCTACCAAGAGTATCGTGAACGCAGAGCCTATCAGACGCATGGTTGAAAGAGCGACTGAAAGGCTTTATTTGTTATGTATCGTCTGAACTGGTTGTATATGACAAAATAACGGGATTACCCCGATTATTCAATCATCGTACAGATGATATACACAAAGCAAACATAAGGACTAACCCACAGCCATTTGTCGGTTCTGCCCGATATGGCTTAAAACCGTTATGATATGGATAAAGAACTATTTAAAGACAAGAATCCATTGCTTCGCAGACAAATGTTGGAAGACAATTGCGCAGCAGTTGAAAGAATCACCTATACCTCTCCTTCAGTGAGGAAGAAATGGGTGAACGGAAAACGGAGTTGGCAAATATTGATCTTGATATGGCCGCACTGGAAGAAGAAAAGAAAGCTTTCATGCAGGCATACAAAGACAAGATGAAACCTAAAAAAGAGCGTAAAAAACGTTGCTTACCGATATAAAGCGTGGTTATGAGGAAATTACGGATGAATGCTTTAAGTTCATGGAACGTAGCACCCGTACTACCGGATATTACAATGGTAATGGTGACTTGGTTAAAGAACGTCCGATGGAAGCACAAGAGATGCAGAAAACAGTCTTCGAGGACATGGAATCTACTGGTACGGAGGGATAAGCTATGAGGAAAGAAGAACTTATCAAGCAAGTAGCCGAATCAACCGGTATCGCTATTTGTGAAGTCCGAACTGTCATAGAGGCAGCACTGAAAGAGACCGTGGATGCAGTAGCTAATGGAAAGACTCTTTATATCAGAGGTTTTGGCACACTGTCACCCAAACACTATAAACGAAAAGTTGCTCGTAACATACACAAAAACGAGACTATTGTCATAGCGGAGCATTATACTCCACATTTCAAACTGCCAAATCATTTAAAACAGAACTAAAATTTGTAGAACAAGCATGGGAAACGAAAAGATGCAAGTGAACTTTGCTCCGGGTATGACCGAAGCAACCCTTAGAGTTATTGAACTTCACGAAGAAAATGAGTTACCGGTACTGGAGCCTGATAAGGTAGAATTAGCCGGAACAATTGGAAGTGTTCATGAATTTCTCTTGAAAAGAATCTCTGAAAAAGAGCAGATCAATCAGAAACGTTGCTATATTCTTGTTGATCGGGAGAAAATGACACTTAAACTTGTCACCAATGAAACTGACAGTAGGAATAAAGCTACTGTAAGAGGTGAGTTGAAATACTATCCCAAGTTTCTTGAATTTGGTATTAACACAAGCAAGACATGGGAACCGGTGCAGCTTTCAAAGTTCTTCAAAATGAATCGTGCCTTCTTCAAGGATGCACAATACAACATGGAACTGGTAACAGTCTTGAAGAACTTCAAAGCCAGCATTGACTCAAAAGTGGAAAACTCCCGACAAGACAACGGTAGTCGCACTGACAATTACAGCCAAGTTGTCAACTCCAATCTTCCGGCCTCATTCAATCTTATTGTTCCGATTTTCAAAGGTCGCCCGGCAGAAGAAATTGAAGTGGAAATCATTGCAGATGTGGATGGGCGTAACATTCGATTATCCTTTGCTCTCCCGGTGCAGAAGTAATAGTGGAAGAAGAGCGTAATAAGGCCATTGACGAGCAATTGTTGTTAATTCGTAAATTGGCACCGGATATTGCCATTATCGAACAATAACAATGAAGTCTGTAAAGAAATACTGGAAGCCGGTACTTGTCGTATCGGCTTTCTTCATTGGCAACCGCGTATTCAATCACATAAATGCGTGGCTTGGAATTTCAATAATCATGCTGACTGTAGCATTTATAGTTTATAATATCATTAAAAAAGTAGAAAATGAAAAGAAAGATTGATTTTTTGATTGTGGCATTATTTGCCGTTGTTTTGTTTGCTTCATGCGAAAGAGTTGCTCCCAATTATGCCGGTGTCCTTATGGAGAACTACGGCAAACAAGGGAAAGAAGATTTTAAAATCGTTTCCGGTAAGGTATCTACATGGGAATTAGGCACAGAGCTTTTTCAAGTTCCGCTATTCGATCAGCGTGGAGAATTTGCCGAAGCTGTCACACTGAAAGCAGCCGATAATACAGAGTTCAAGGCACGTCCCACATATAGCTATAAGTTATCAAGAACCGTGCCATTGATGTTGTCTTTGACAACAAGCATATTGGCCGTGGAAGTGATTTCATGTCTTCGTTAGAAGATAACATTTTGGAGCCACGTATATATGATTTGATAAAAGAGGAAGTCGGAAACATAAGACTGACAGTTTAATGGCTGATGGAGGTTCATTAGTGTTTGAGAAACGATTGGAACAGATAGTTGACAAAGAGTTTGAAAAAAGAGGTCTGCAATTACTCACATTCTCTGCCCAGTTGGAGTTCTCCGATAAAGTTCGCGAAAAAATTGATAGTAGAAATGAAGTGAATACCAATATCTCCGTGTTGGATCAACAAATTGAGGAACAGAAGAAGCGCAATGAACTGGAACAGTTAAAAACCGAGCAGGCTCTAATTCAGTCAAGAGGTCTGACAAAAGAAATATTATATAAACAGTTCATTGACAAATGGGATGGAACAAGCCCTTTGTATGGTATTGCTCCTGAATTTCTAAAAATAACAAAATAGTATGCCGACATTTCAACAAAGAAGAGATACAATATTGTCTCAATTTGCACAAGCAAAAGCCGATTTGGAAACACTTAATAGTGATATTGATACAGAAATCGAAAAGAATAAATCTGTTATTTCTACGCTAACTTCTAAAAATACAGAATTGGCCTCTTTAAAAAGTAATAATGAAAGCTCAATCAAGACTTTTGCTAAATTCTTAAAACAATAATCATTAACCCGATTAATAATCAGCTTCTCCCGGTGTGGCTTGGCCGCCTATCCGGGAACTATCATGCCTCACCTTTTTTCTTCTCTTTGCAAGTCGAGCCGAGTACGCTGCATACGCTCCACGGCGGTAGATACTACAAAGAGTCTTTTTGTTCATATAAGAATGCCTCTATTGTGGAGGCAAACGAATAAGTGGCGGAATTGGAAGACGCTTAGTTTCTGTGGTAAAAATGCACGAATAGCATCACGAGTCAGGTAATCATGCTATTAACACTTGACATACGTACAAACGGAAGCAGAAACGAAAATCCTGATTGCAACAGTTCCCGGTTCGAGTCCGGGCTTATTCTCATAAATCAATCATTATGAAAGTTGAAATTCCCGACTATTTCCTAAAATCCTTTATCCGACATTTTGAAAGGATAACCGAGAATTGTAAAGCTTCACCTTCTGACATCAAGACCAGTGAAGCACTAAGGCTTGGAAAGAAAGATGTAATTAAGCTCAAAAGATTTATAAACAAAAAAGTATAATTTATGAAACGAAGGATCATAGGTATAGATGTTGGCAAAAACGGTGGTATTGTAGTGTACGACACCGAGAATAACAAATTATTGGAGTGTATCAAAATGCCACCAACTCCCAAAGACTTATTAGATTTTCTCTCCATATACAAAGAAAATAGCGTTTGTTATTTGGAACGAGTGAATGGCATGACCGGACAAAGTGCTTCTGCCTCTTTTGTTTTTGGAGAAAGTTACGGACAGCTGACTATGGGATTGATAGCTTGTGGGATTCCGACAGTAACAGTATCTCCACAAACTTGGCAAAAAACTATAGGATTACGAAATACAGACAAATTGGGTAAGACAGAATGGAAAAACATCTTAAAGAAGAAAGCCCAACAGCTGTTCCCGTATGCAAAAGTTACATTGGCAACTTCGGATGCCTTACTAATATGTGAATATGGTAGAATTAAAGAAAAGGAATAATGGAAAAATTAAAAAAATGTAGCAAATGTGGCCGGGAACTTCCGGTCAGTGAGTTTTGGAAAAATGCTTCAACCGAAGATGGATTGCAGACATATTGTAAAGAGTGCGGTAATGTTTATGCCAGAAACCGTAAGAAAACTCCGGGGGGGGGGAATTTGAAGAAAATATATTCCAATCCTGAATTGGCAAAATTTTCTCCACGGGAACTTATCGCAGAATTGAAAGCACGTGGATATACCGGAGAATTGAAATACACCCAAACAATATCATTATAAATGGAAAAGTTACGTCTATTGGTTACAACCAAATGTCCGAACAAATGTCCTATGTGTTGCAACAACTCATGGGATTTTTCAAAATTACCAGTTGTTGAGCACTTTAATTACAAAGAGATCATGATAACTGGTGGAGAACCACTTTTGTTTCCTGAAAAACTGGCAAATTTGGCTGAAAGTATCAAAACCGTTCAAAAATTGGCCTATGGAAATAAAGGAAAATTATTTCTATATACGGCACTGGCTGATATGCTCCCCAATTATATCAGATACTTCGATGGAGTTGTTTACACTCCACATTCTGTTAATGATGTTCATAGTTTATTGGAGGCCAATAATTTTTTGTTGGATTACAAAGATGAACTTATGGAAAGTAAATCTCTTCGGCTCAATCTTTTTCCTGATATTAAAAAGCATATTCCTGACAACACAGACCTTTCGTTATGGAAAGTAAAAGATATGCAATGGATCAAAGATTGCCCGGTTCCAGCTGATGAAGAGTTCAAAAGAGTAGCTGAATTATGGGAGGTGGAATGATGAAAGATGTAATTACCCCCCCATACACAACATCTCTATCCTTATCGCTGGTCTTTAGAAGATGCTGTTTTTACTAAAGATAAGGGAAAGGTATTTTCTTGTTTTGCATGTGGCGGTGGCTCTACTATGGGTTACAAAATAGCAGGTTACGATGTTATTGGCTGTAATGAGATTGATCCACGAATGATGAAATGCTATGAAACAAACCATCATCCCCAGTATAGTTATTTGGAAGATATTCGTGATTTAGTGAAAAGGAATAATCTTCCCGAAGAACTGTACAATTTAGATATATTGGACGGATCACCACCTTGCAGTACATTTAGCATGTCGGGATTACGTGAAGATGCGTGGGGTAAAGAAAAGAAATTCAAGGAAGGTCAAAAGACACAAGTTTTAGACACGCTCTTTTTTGATTTTATTGCACTTGCCAAACGCTTAAAACCTAAAGTCGTTATTGCTGAAAATGTAAAAGGACTTCTTTTAGGGAATGCGATTGATTATGTCAGACGTATATACAAAGGCTTTGAGGAAGCTGGTTATTACTGTCAGCATTTTCTTCTTGATGCTTCTAAAATGGGAGTACCTCAAAAAAGAGAACGTGTATTCTTTATATGTATCAGACATGATTTGGGAGCCCATTTCCTAAAAGTTTCAGACCTCTTCAATGTTGAGCCATACATCGACATGGAATTTAATGAATCGGAAATATATTATGGGGAATATGCGGATTACAAGGGAAAGCCTATTGGCGTAAAAATGAGAAGTTATTTGAGCAGAGAGTGGCAGGAGATATTGCTTTGGCAGAGGCCTATAAGAAACAAACTGGAAAACGAGGCTTTTTTAATCAACAATATCTATATGAGAACAAAGTAAGCTACACCCTAACAACTCATGCAGACTCAATTATTCCTTTTAAGCAGCCTATATATTTATCACGGTCAGAAGTATGTAATATATCCACATTTCCACAAGATTATCATTTCCTCAACCAATCCCCACATTATATCTGTGGAATGAGTGTACCACCCGTTATGATGGCACAAGTAGCCTCACGAGTATGGAAATATTGGTTATCTAAATTATAAATCAAATGAAATCAGAAGAATTAGCAGCCCAATGGTGTCGGGATCATCCCGATGCAACATTGGAACAAGCATTCATGCCGGATTAGGCCATAAGATGAATATGAATAAGGATTCTCTTTCTGCAAGGAAAGACAAATTCAGAAGTGAAGTCCTCATGTATAGAGGAAAATATCCTGATGATATGTTGAAGGACTTTTTTGAGTATTGGACTGAATGCGGAGGCCGGAAAATGCGCTTTGAGAAGGAACGTACATTTGAAGTTCCAAACGTTTAGTCAGATGGTCTAATAATGATTTTAACAAGTATGGGAAACAACTTAATTCAAGTCAACAGCAATCTCCCGGCAACCGAAAAGAAAGCGTTGAAAGACTTGCTGACCTTGCAAGCGGAGTATTACAAGGGATTGCACGTAAGTTCGATTAAAGAAGCTGTTCTCAACACTCCTAACCTACCACTCTCCGTTATAAGAAAAGAAATCACATTGGCTGGCGCAAGAGCCATACTGGTAATTGCGATTAACGAGCTTGTGTCTTTTTTCAATGTTGGAAAAACGATGAATGATGTTCAAGTGGCACTTACCGCTGATCTAATAATAGACAGATTCTATTATCTCAAATTGGAGGAAATCAAATTGTGTTTCCGTAATGCTATGGCTTCCGGTAAGATTTACGATAGACTGGACGGTAATATCATTCTCGGCTGGTTAAATGAATACGATGTACAGCGTGATGAAATTGTTTCTTCTCTTTCAATTAATGAAGCCCATGAACAAAATAATAACAGCACTGGAATGTTCTACGGAGAATATATCAAACATCTAACTGAAAGATCGGAAAATGGAGATGAAGAGGCCAAAGAATTATTGGAATCCCATCAATCATTCATACAAAGGATGAAATCAAATGATAAAGAAGCCGCTTTCAAAAAATGGAAAGAAGAATATTATGGAAGAACTAAGAAACAAACTACTTGACTGGGCAAAACAATTTGAAACACCTGATTTTATAAAAGATGATCCTATATTCTTCCCACATAAGTACAGTGATAAAAAGGACATAGAAATCAGTGCCTTTCTTACTTCATGGATAGCTTTCGGGAATCGCAAACTGATAATGCAGCAAGCAGAAATTTTGGATAATCTAATGGGTAATTCTCCTTATGACTTCATTATGAACAAAGTATGGGAACAATACAAAGAAAATACAAATACCTTCTACCGTATGTTCACCTACCATGACTTCTTCTGCATTTGCCAGCGGTTGTACAACATATATCAGGAATGGGATGATTTGGAAGTATTTTATGAGGGTTACAACAATGTTATCCGTGAAATACAAACAGATTTTGGTGGCGTAAAAGGTATTCCAAAATTGGAGCGTGATTCTCCATGCAAGCGTATTTGTCTGTTTCTACGGTGGGTAGTACGAAAATCGCCGGTGGATTTAGGTATTTGGACTATTATTCATCCAACAGAATTATACATACCATTGGATGCGCATGTTGCAAAAATGGCACATCAGCTTGGGATAACAACACGCAAAACAGAGGACTGGAAAATGGTTCAACAAGTAACCAATTACATGAAAACAATTTTCCCGGATGATCCGTGCCGGGGAGATTTTGCATTATTCGGATATAGTATTAACAATAAATAATTTACATTATGTCAGAACTTAAAATCACACAAGAAAAGGTAACAGCCGCTTTTAGTGAAGCAAACGACTGTCCTAAAGCAATTAGTATTCTAACAGCCCTATTCGGAAAGCAAAAGCCGGATTATACAGATTATCACAATATTAAAACCTACGAAGATGCTTGTGAAGCAATAGGTGTAAAACCCATTGTTCGCCTACTTGTTGAAGATGAAGACGGACACAAAGAAGAAGTGGCTGATATTGCACACCTCGCCTACATCAAACTATACACTATTGCCCGTGCGTTAAACAACGATCCTGATTTTCCACGATTTACTAAAGATGAATACCGTTATACGCCGTGGTTTTATCTTTATAATCAAAAAGAAATTGATGAAATGGACGAAGAGGATCGTAATCGGCTGGTTCTTTGGGGCGGTTCTGCGAATCACGGTGCGAGTTGCGGCCTCGCTTATGCGGACTCGGCTGACGCTTGGTCGGCCTCGTCTGCGTCTTTCGGCTCTCGCCTTGCTGTAAAATCAAGTGAAATCGCAATTTACTTTGGAGAACAATTCAAAGAATTGTGGAAAGACTTTCTGATTGGAAAAAAGTAATCACACTGGGGAGGCCGCATCAAAGCGGCCTTTTCCATACCTTTTAAATCTATGACTCCAAAAGATTTTTCGACAAAGTGGTGGAAATGCGCCGTTGCCAAAAAGAATATTTAAAAAATAAGAGACAGATAGATTTACGAATAAGTAAACAAATTGAGCGTGAAGTAGATGAAGAAATTGAACGTGTTCAAAAAATCCTTCACGACAAACAGAATCCGCAACTCTTTTAGACTATGGTTAATATGAAAATCCTTGACCTGCCATTAAAAGCAAAATGGTATGAAATGATCGAATCCGGAAATAAGAAAGAAGAATACAGAGAGATCAAGAAATACTGGATCGGAAGATTAGCAAAATGTGGAGGTCGCAATTCCTATGAAAAGACTGGTTTCTATTGTAAGAAAGCTATTTGTTTTTCTTGTATTACACGTGGAAACGGCTTTCACCCCAAAGAATACACTCATGTTCGCTTCCGTTTTGGCTACACCAAACGGACAATGCTTTTTGAACTTGAATCTATAACCATCGGAGTTGGTAACACCAATTGGGGAGCACCGGATAACGAATGTGTATTTATACTTAAACTGGGAAAATGTATCAAAAAAATGAAAGTAAGGACTCAACAGAATTTCAACCGAAAAACTTATGAAACAGTATTCGGTATCAGCATCATGCCTGACGGTGGTAGAAGATATTGCAAATATCCAATAGGCCACCAAGAATACAAAGACTATACCAAGCATACCAAGCTATGAAAGATGTACAAAAGATATTGGATAATGGAGGCCGATTAGTGTATTCTCCCAAAGGTAGTGCCGGGATTAATAAAAATGAATATGTAAAAATTGAAATGGCATAAAAATGAAAATATTAGTAAGTTTTTCAGGTGGTAAGGATTCACAAGCATGTTTAATCCAAGCCTTCAAACAATATGGGGGGGGAATTTAACCGCTGTGTTTTGTGACACCGGTTGGGAACACCCTGACACATATAAACATGTGAATGATGTTTGTCTGCAAATGGGTGTAAGACTTATAACTCTCAAATCAAAATATGATTTTGTGTCTTTGGCAGCTCATAAGAAAAGATTTCCTTCCACGAATGCACGATTTTGTACCAGTGAACTAAAAATGAAGCCAATGATTGATTATGTACTTTCTTTGAAAGAAAGCTGCATTATCATACAAGGTATCAGAGCCGGAGAAAGTACAGCACGTGCGGCAATGGAAGAGGAATGTATGTACTTCAAATCGTATTTTCAACCTAATAAGAAAGGAAGAACTGAAAACTACCGAAGTAAGGATGTCAAAGAATGGTGTTCCCAATATGACGCTTCTGTTCTAAGACCTATCTTCAAATGGAGTGCACAGCAAGTTATAGATTGCATACTGGATGCAGGGCAGAAACCGAATCCATTGTATTATCGTGGATTCTCACGTGTTGGATGTTTCCCGTGTATCATGTGTCGGCACAAAGAAATCGAACTCATAGCCAAAAATGATCCTAAAATGTGCCAACGCCTAATTCAAGCAGAGAAAAGCGTAGGACATTCCTTCTTTCCTCCATTATACATACCTCAAAGATTCTGTAAAAACAAACAATATCCTTATGTAGAGGAAGTTTTGGAGTACGTTAAAGAACATACCCCTGATATGTTCGAGCCGGAAGGTGGATATGCCTGCATGAGTCTGTTTCATGGACTATGCGAGTAAATAAAAATGGAATGAACATTATGATACGAGATCCTTACTATTTGGCGAAAACGGTCTTAGGTTCATACAACTTGTATATCCTCAAAGATCCTTTCGGATCTTGGCATTATTCGTGTGTTGGTACATTCAATACTAAAGATGAAGCTATAGATTATTATCATAAGTTGAAAGAAGAAGAGAAAATGATTTCAAGAATGCACATGAAATTAATAATAACAGAATAGAAAGGATATAAATAATGCCGATAAGCGAAGTATATAACATGGACTGTATGGAATACATGAAGGGGATTCCTGATAAGTTCTTTGATTTAGCGATAGTCGATCCCCAGTATGGCATAGACATAATGCACAAAGGTGGGATGCCGAAGCATTTAGGCTTTAAACAATATAAAAGAAAGGATTGGGATAAGTCCCCCCCGGAAAGAAATATTTTGAGGAACTATTCAGGGTATCGAAGAATCAAATAATTTTTGGTGGTAACTACTTTACTACCTATCTTCCTCCCAAAATGGTTGGATTGTTTGGGATAAAGGACAACATGGATTAACTATGTCTGACGGTGAATTGGCATGGAGTAGTTTTGACAAGGCTCTTCGGATCATAACTCTAAACCGGTGTACAATTGGAGAACGAGGTGGAAATATCCATCGTTGTCAGAAGCCAGTGAAATTATATGCTGAAATATTAAGAAAAAACGCCAAAGAGGGAGACAAAATTTTTGATAGTCATTTAGGTTCAGGAAGCAGCAGAATAGCTGCTTATGGACTTGGATTCGATTTCTATGCAACTGAAATAGATGAAGAATACTTTGAAGCACAAGAAGAACGTTTTCACCGGGAATGTTTTGGGGAGATAAAAACAGAGAGAGGAAGGTTGGTTCAAACTAATTTATTTGATAAATAGATATGAAACAGACATTAGAAGAAGCCGTAAATGAAATTGGAGGCGTACATCCTGACTGGGATAAAATAACTTGTTTTAGAATAGGATTCAAAGAAGGAGCCAGATGGCAGACAAAACAACCTCCGTGGGTATCAGTGAAAGAACGGTTACCGGATGAAAATGAAGACATCATCATTCTATGTAAACATGGTGCGATTTTTAACGGTACATATAGCAACAATGTATGGTTCTGCATGGATGGTTATATCTATGACACGTACAAAGGTAACCCAATTACTCTTCAATGAGCAGCATACCTCCGTCATGGGAACCGATAGCATGGATGCCAAAACCTAAATTTGAAGAATAATGAATATTGGAATTTTAGCCGTTGATAGCAATTTCCCCCAATTTAGCACTTATGAAGATCAGTGCTTACCACAAAGCAAGAGGCGATCAAGTGGAATGGTATAATCCACTATGTGAATATGATAAAGTATATGCAGCTAAAGTTTTCACTTTCACACCCGACTATAACTATTATATCAATACTAACCAAATAGAAAAAGGTGGTACCGGATATGATATTGAAAAAGTTCTTCCAGTTGAGGTTGATCGTCTTCAACCTGATTACTCGATCTACAATATTGACTCCAATTTATCCTATGGATTTCTGACACGTGGGTGTCCCAATCGGTGTAAATGGTGTGTTGTTCCTAAAAAAGAAGGAAAAATCTCACCTTATATGGATATTGAGGAAATAACAGCCGGACGGAAAAAAGCTATCCTTATGGATAATAATATACAGGCCTCAAACTATGGCTTGCAGCAAATAGAGAAAATCATCAAACTGGGTATCAAAGTGGATTTTAATCAAGGACTGGATGCCCGTTTAATCACGGATGAAATCGCTCGGCTACTTGCAAAAGTAAAATGGATTAAACGTATTCGCTTTGGATGCGATACACCGGGACAGATTGCAGAAGTTGAACGTGCTTCCGCTTTAATAGACAAGTATGGATATAAAGGGGAATATTTCTTGTATTGCATCCTTATGGACTTTAAAGAATCGTTTGCGCGCGTCAACTACTGGAAATCTAAAAGCCGCCGTTTTCTTCCACATTGTCAACCCTTTCGTGATCTGAACAATCCACACCAAATTATTCCACAGTGGCAGAAAGATATGGCACATTGGGCTGATAGGAAGGAAATATACATGAGTTGCGACTTCAAAGACTTTTCACCAAGAAAAGGATTTTTATGCAAGGAATACTTTAAAATGTTGTAAGATGAAATTAAACAAAAAGACAGAGCGACTTATTAAACGTAGAGCCGCTGAACTTAAAAAATTATATGAAACTCCTAATCCCGAAGTAGATAAAATTATTTCTGAATTGAGAGCAGAAGCAACGAAACGTCCACAGAACATGAGTAAGGAAGAAGAGATTGCTTATATTCTGAAAAAGGCTGATGAAAATTGTGATCATATAGAAATTCGTAAAATCCTAAATGTAAGTAATACATGAATACATCTTTTGAACGATCTGCAAATGCTTCCGATGAATGGTACACACCACGAGAAATCATTGAAGCATTAGGTGAATTTGACCTTGATCCATGTGCTCCCATGCACCCTCTTTGGCCTACTGCAAAAATCATGTACAACAAGCAGGACAATGGTCTTGTACAAAATTGGGGGGGGGCGAATTTGGCTTAACCCTCCGTACTCCAAACCGCTTATATGGCAGTTTGTAGAGAAATTGGCAGAACACGGCAACGGTATAGCACTACTTTTTAACCGGTGTGACAGCAATAAGTTTCAAGACATCATCTTCACGAAAGCAACTGGTATGATGTTTTTGAGAAATCGAATAAAATTCTTCCGTCCCGATGGAACACGTGGGGACAGCCCCGGTTGCGGTAGTGTTCTTATTGCATTTGGCCGGGAAAATGCCGAAATTTTAAGGAACTGCTCTTTACAAGGCAAATATGTTGAACTTAACAATGATAAATGATGAAAGTCTTATATTTACTCATGCTCATTGCCGGTCTTCTGTGGATCGGTGATTTCTCTATCACCTTAAAACCCTTTTCTATATCTTTACCATGCTGGTATAAATCCGTTGGCATACTTCTATTTTGGCTGTCAATGACTATATATGTTTTAGGTGAGCATACCAAAGACTATAAAGAAGGATTTGATACTGGGATTAAACAGTGCATTGAGATACTTGATAGAAATTGCCACTCTAAAGAAATAAATAATGATGAAACAGTACAGAATTAATAAAACGACTACCTTCGTAGAAGATAATCGCAGCGAAAACAGAGAGAAATACCTTCTTCCTGATTACAAAGTGCAAGTTAAATTTGCAGGGATTTGGATAACAGTCAAGTCCTTTCATGATGAAGATGAAGAATACGCAAAGAACTGTGCGAATGAACTTCTTGAAAAACTTAACGAAAAGATTTGATTATGATTGAATTACAAGGAAAATTCGGCAAAGATTGTAAAATATTTGCAAATACAATAGAAAATGAAGCTATTGGAACGATACAAAACATTTTGAACAATCCGGTTACGACTGGTGTTCCGGTTCGTATTATGCCTGATACCCATCAAGGAGTAGATATAGTGATTGGATTCACCATGCCAGTTACAGATCGTGTCAACCCCAATCATATCGGAGTGGATATTGGTTGTGGAATGTTGTGTGTAGAAATTGAAAACGCAATAACAGAAGGTTCTTTCCCGGACATTAATCATGCAATCCGTTCCATCATACCTATGGGATTTGAGATTAACCAACAACCTTTATCCAAACAAGAAAAGGAAGATTTGTTTACCTTCTTATCTATCAGAATGGATCAGTTCTGCTCTAAATACCAACTAACCAAACCAGTTATTAATGAAGAATATGTATCACAACTTTGTAAGAAGGTGGGGATAAATGAAGGCGCATTCTACAACTCTTTAGGTACATTGGGAGGTGGAAACCACTTTATAGAACTGGGGCGTGCCGAGTCAACCAATAATATATTTCTTACAATACATACCGGATCGCGCAACTTTGGTGTGAAGGTCTGTAAATTCCATGCAGAAATAGCAAAATTTGACAAAAAGGCTTTTTCTAATGAAATTCAACGCTTGAAGTCCACTGTTGAGCCACAATTCATGCAAACTGAAATACTACGTTTGAAGGAAAAATTTACCGAATATTCTGGGTATCTCACAAATGAAGCAATGCTCCACTATTTATGTGACATGGTGATCGCACAAGGATATGCCGCATTCAACCGCAAGTTGATTATACAACGTATAATCAGAGCTTTGGGCTGGAACGCTGCAATATCCGTTGAGACAGTCCATAACTATATCAGCTTTGATGATATGATAATCCGTAAAGGGGCTATTGCCGCATACGCCAATGATTACGTTGTGATTCCTATGAATATGGCAGACGGTATTCTTCTTTGTCGTGGTAAGGGAAACAAAGACTGGAACTATTCTGCACCACATGGTGCAGGACGCTTATACTCCCGTTCCGAAGCTAAAGAAAGATTATCAATGGACGCATTCAAAACCCAAATGAGCAAAGTGTATTCCACTTCCGTATGTGAAGGGACATTGGATGAAAGTCCTATGGCATACAAAAATGTTCAGGAAATAAAAGAGCTTATAGAACCTACGGTAGAAATTATTGATACAATTGTGCCACTAATCAATATCAAAGCTGTATGATAGAAAAGACAGACTTCCCATATACTCTTGGCGGCTATGTTGAACAGCAAAATTATAAAGGTTTCGACATAGCGTTTCCATTCGTAGATACAAAGGAATATCAGCTTATGTCATTTCCTCGGAGAAAAGGCTGATCCGTGAAGAATCTGCCACCTTTGCCGACAAAGAAGACATGTTCCGTTGGGGACGAGAAGCGGTTGACCGATATTTGGAACAGCAAGAACGTAGAAAAGAAGAAAATACGATCAAACGGGCAGACTATTATAAGAAGAAAGCTCGTGTGGCAGCATTGAAAGCCTTTAATGCCGCTATGTATTTCTCTGATATAAAGGACGGACTTTATGATAAGGCAAAAGGATTTTTTGAGTATGAACTGGATAAGGAACATGGAAAGATCAAATGAAAACACTTGATATTATACAAGGCTTTTGCGATCATGTTTTTCGTGATAAAAAAGGAAACCGCATCTTTCCCAATATTTTTGTCGGGAAATGGGAAGCTGACTTATTGGAAGTTACCCGGTCACGCCTGACTTATGAATATGAAGTAAAAGTAAGCAGATGTGATTTCCATAAGGATAAAAAGAAAAGTGATAAATATGGCAAGAACAAGTTTGATGTTGTCACTTCCGGCCAACGTACCAATATTTTTATTATATAGTACCAAAAAGTTTGATAAAGCCCGATGAAGTCCCTGATTTTGCCGGGCTTATTTATGCTTATGAAGGATCAGTGCAATGTTATTCTCTTGAAAAGGGAAGGTATGCGGTAAAGAGAATTTTCTTTGAGGTAGTCAAGCCTGCCCAAAAAGTTTCTGACATGAAAGCGGATGATAATTTCATTCGTAAACTCGACTTATCCATGTACTATCGCTATCACCAAATGAGAAGAGATAATTACAAAAATAAGGAATAATATGGAATTAAGATTAGACCCTGAAATACCGGTCACACGGGTTGTCAACGGACATAATGTTTTCAATAAAGGCTATCACCACGGATTAAGAGGAAAAACCTATGAAGAATACTATGGCAAAGAGAGAGCTGTTGAAATAAGAAAAAGACACAGCGAGGCTTTGAAAGGACATAGATATTGGTCTAATGGAAACGCCCATGCCTTTGCGTGTATCGCAATCACTCCCGAAGCAAATGGTATAGATTCGATTCAATAACCCAAGCCGCCCAAAAGCTAAATCTGAATTATGCCACAGTTCGCCGGTATATAAAACGAAAAATCAAGCCCCAAAATGGCTGGCAATGGTTTTTGGAGAAAGATAATAACTGGATAAAACATATTGATAATGGGAAAATTAAATGAGATCGCGCAGAAAGCTTATGAATGTGCCGTAAGACGTGGAAAGATTGATCCCGACAATGATAGCAACAACAATCTTCACCGCGATCTGCTTGAAGAAGTTGCCGAAGTCTTTGAGTGTACGGGTGAGAAATCTCCACATATTAAAGAGTATTTAGATGTAGAAGAAGAACTGGCAGATGTAATCATTGTTGCCTAAGTACACTACATCATTTCAAATGTGACATTGATTCACTCATTGAAGCCAAAATGAATTATAATAAAAACAGAATGGATTGATATAGGAACCGGACAATTAATAAAGTTGATTGTTGAGACGTTTGTCCTTATCTTTGCACTACCATGTGTCTATAAAGATTTCATGAACTTATGGAAAGAAAAATAGGTGATATAAAAGACAAGAAGTTAAAAGCTGAAAATATCACACTGGCAGCAATATATAACATATTGTTCACCAATGACATAGTTTATTCCTTAATTGTAGAAATGTTAAGTGAATTACGTAAATCAAGGCTTTGTCGTTTCCGCGTAAAGCAGCAAGGAAATAAACTGGAACAGTTGATGCTTCAATATGAAAAGAAAATCAATAAAATAGCTGGACACCGGGCTTTTTTCATGGCTGATGCTAACCAGTATATTGCAGATGAAGTACAACCTGATCTGCTTAAAATGGAATACTCCATTAAACTGGAATTTGACAAATGCCGGATTGAAAACAGTGCCTTACTTGCCAAAGTAGAACTTACAAGATGTATGGCAGAGCTTGCTTGTCTATCCCTTGACAAACGGATAGAAGAAGTCCGTCCATACAACAAAGAAGTAACCGGAATAACATATCTCCGGCTCACTGACACACTTAAAGTATTGGACGAACTTTCTGATATTTTATATAAGGGAGGGTATTGTGACCTCAATCAAAGTGATAATTGCAAAAGGGGGATGGCTATCATACAACGAAAACTTACTGATTGTGATATTATCAGCCGCGCAATCAATGAGTCAGACAAGTTAAATCCGGCTGGGGATGATGAATAAAAATGGCAAAATATCGTATAGGAATATCCGAGAATCTATTAGGAGACAAACGCTATCAGTGTCAGATTAAAAGATTTGGCATTTGGTGGAATGATGAAAGTTTCAGCACTAAAGAAAGAATGTTAGATTATGCCGTAAACTTGAAAAGGCCGGGCATATAGTGTTTAACTATTTATAAGCGAACAATGAAATTAGAAGGAAAAATTATTGTGGCACAACCGATACAATCGGGTGTCTCAAAAAATGGTAACAACTGGCAAAGACAAGATTTCGTTTTGGAAATTTCCGGCCAATACCCTAAAAAGTCGCTTTTTCAGTAATGAATAGCAATATTCAGAATTTTGGATTAGCAGTCGGGCAAGACGTTGATATTGAAATAGATATTAATGCGAATGAATGGCAAGGAAAATGGTTTAACTCCATTACTTGCTGGAAAGCAACACTCCGTAATCCAGGACAGCCTACCGCAGCGCAACAGCCCCAAACTTATTATCAGGGGGCATCATCACCGCGGCACCCGTACAAACTGCCATACCTCAACCGCCAGTGGATTTTGGGGAACAAAAAGACGATTTGCCTTTCTAAAGAAAAGGAGAAGGGAGCATTTCGGCTCCCTTCTTATTAATTAATGTTCCACCTTTACAATTTCATTATAAACGATTTTGCTTCGTGGGTTATGATTGACTATCGTTTGTTTATACCCCTTTGTCCCCCATCTCCACCATAGGAACCTGTGTTTATATATCCGGCTTATCGCACTTGAAAGACTGTCTCTCACTTCATAAGTAAATGTGCTGTCAGGAATATTTGCATAAAAATCCACCCATTTATCTGAATAATTGAAACAGCTGTCTTTCAGAACAAATACAATACTGTCTTTAGTGACAACTTTTGTGGTTGTGATATATTCGACTTCTTTTGGACGCAGATTCAATTCTTTTATTAGTTTTGCATCCGCACTCCGCAGCTCTTTCAATTCTTCTATGTTAAGCCGTAAAACATGGTTTTCAACCACATTTAGACTATCCCTAATCTTATATTCTTCAAGCCCAGTACAGAGACTTTTCATATTATCTGAAAGTCGGGCACTTTCCTTCTTCTCTTCCTGCCACAACCGGTACATCAAAAAGGTTGCCGCAAGGAGTAACACAAAGATTACTCCTATACCTATCTTCAATCTCATAATCAATCTGTATATACATTTTACCAACTTCCGCAATAACTACCCATGCACCATTACAGAAACCATATATCTTACCGTCATTCTCCGGCATTTCAGGTATTGTATTAAGTTTTGTTTCATTGGCAGTGGCTTTGCTAAGAGCTGTTTGAGCTGTACTTTTTGCAGCATCAGCCGTTGTTTGTGCGGTCACGGCCTTTCCATCAGTAACAGCCAACATTCCAGTCAGAGTTTTTTCATTGGTTACTCCTGCAAGGAAGGTTTCAATTTCATTGAAGGTGTCAATGGCCGTAGTCGCATCAACAGTACCAACCAATTCATCCAAAGCGGTCTTCACCGCATTTATGGACTGTTCCAGTTGGGACTCTGCCAGTTGAGCACGTCCGCTTTCTGCTAAAATATCCGATTTGCTCGCACTGCTGCTACCATCAGAACTTTCCAAAAATGAAGATGAAATAGGAAGTTCATTACATCCTACCATAACATATTGTCCGGCTATCAACCCGTCGACATTCATATCACAGAACTCTCCAACCCCAAGTGCTGTTTTGTAAGGTACATAATCCTTTCCATTAGAACTTTTGTACACAACAACTCTGTTGTTTGCTGCATCTCCAAAATTGATGCTAATAGCAAATTTCCCAGTAGATAACTGTATAGGTTGGCTTTCGTACCAATCCTCTTCTTTAAGAGTAAAATTCAAGTTTGCCATATCTTCTATGTGTTTATATGTTTGTTTCCTATATCAACTCCCAACCTTTCCTTACCTCATCCATGTTTGCAGGAACACCATTCTCAACATAACTCATTGCAGCCACCACCGCAATAAGTTGTTCCCGGTTGTTTCTGTTCAGAATTGTATGACGAGATATGCCTGAACGCTTTTCGACTGTGGCAATATACACTTCAGTATTGTTCTCACATGGCGGTGCCCATCGCATAATAACATCTTCAAGTTCATTGGCCGTGCCGTCTTTGTCAGTATCATACTTATTAAGAATATAAGTTTGAAGAGTTTTAAAAGCAGCACGATAACCGTATGCCATAGTTTTAAACTGAAAGAAACTTTTATCTGTCTGTGTTGCAGACAACCCCTGCCATTTCGTATTATTTCTCCGTATATTTAACGGATTATTATTCCGTAGTCCCCGTGTCATTTTTATCCTCCTTTTCTTTTTGTGTTTCAAACAATATTTGTGCGGCCAGTCGTGCTATATCGTCCTTATTCTCAATGATTATACTCATGGTCTTTTCCGCTTTCCGAAGCTCGGCCTTTTCCCATGATTTCTCACGTACCGATTTGAACTCACAGAAAACGCAATAAACCGCCCATAACATAGCGAATACTGGAAATGGAATGACGATGCAACATATAAGGTCAATCATAACCAGTGTCAGAAACGGATTAAAATATTTCTTCGCTTTTGTCGCTGTCATTTTGTACTTCTTCGAGGTACGAAGTTCCCCACGCTGTTTGGCCTTCTGAATCCCCGAAATAAAATCTATCCCCATTGCGATTATGATAGCTGTCATACTTACCGCTATCAAAACCAAATGTAAAACAAATGGTCGTGAATGAATGTTTCAATAATGTCGTTCATATCCTTTTGTGTTTGCGTTTATTATTTTTATTCCAATAGTAATTTGTTGATAGCATCAATAAAGGCTGGGGAACATAAACTTGCGTATTCCTTAATCATATTACACTCTTCATCGTTATACTCAATTTCTCCATTGGAGTTGAATATTTTAAATGCGAGGGCATGAGCTCTATTCCCCTGCCAAGTTGATAAATGATATTGGCAAAATCCTTCTTGTAGTTCTCAACGGAACATCTCGTCTTATCAATATCAACAAATATCTCAATTCTTTCAAAATTTATCCTTTTCATAATCACTTCCAATCATTATCATTTGAAGCACCGAACATCAGTCCTCTTCCCAACCAGTCAGAGTTCGGTGACGGATACATAAAATCCACCAACTGCATACAATGGTGCATGGAACCGCCATTCAATGTTTGCTTTGTTCCATTCGCATATATCTGAACATTATTATAATTGTTATTTGCATTAACCACGAATATCCTTTGGGTGACGGCAAGACTCAAAAGATAACGGTAGGTTACATTCGATGTTATTCTAAATATAACCGTATCAACTGGAAAACCCGAAGTTTCACCGTTATAATCGTATCTTGGCGAATAGCAAGGAACTGTATAATAAGTTTCGTTAGCAGAGGAAGTCCCGGAAGTCAAAGGTATATAAGTACCGGTTTTATCAGCACCTTTTGTGTACACATAGGCATAGGAGCCGTAAACTACCATAATGCTTCTTTCCCTTGCGCCAAACACGCCTCTACACCATAAGTCAGAAGTGTAGAAACGTAATGACCGGTTATCCTTAGTACCTTGATGATACATATCACCATCAAACCACATTCTTCCATCACTTCCAAAGCTGATTCCTCCAACCGCATCACCAGCAGCATTCACGCAATTCAACCTTGTAAAAGAGCCTGATACACCTTTCAATGTACCTTCAAAAGTGCTGTCACCTGAAATAACCGCACCAGCCGCATAGAGTTTCCCTGCTATACTCACCTTATATGGCGCATCAGTCGGTGTTGTAGCTCCAACCCATAACGGATAGTCACCACCAACAAGACCTGCTGCAACCGTTTTATTATCGCCCTTCATTATCAAAAGCTGATTACCCTGCATGAACCGTAGAATAGCATTTTGAGCCATGATAAGCGGAGTGTACACTGGCACCAAAGAATTAAACTTCTGCCAATAAGTTGTATTTGTCACCGGAATGGAATCACTGGACGTATGAGTTTTCAGACATTTATACGCATTAAACGTATTAGCACCGGTAGTCACAATTGCAATATCCAAGTACCGGGTACCGGAAGTCAAAGCCTCGTCATTGCGATACTCTATGCCTTTAGCCCATTCGGATTGCCGGAGAATACAGCCTTGCAGCCCGTTTTTCCCCGGTTCCCCATTAGTACCGTCAATTCCATTTTTGGCCTTTCTTCGTATTAATATATGCCTTGCGCCTCCATACCGGATTACTTCAATTTTGCTAATACTTCTTTTGCGATCTCCTTAGCCTTGATACGATAACTCTGATAATCAGTGTATTCTTTCAGATATTCGGCACGCTTACCTTCGTCAAGTTCCGAAGCCATATCACGTGCCATTTCCAAGTTGGCGAAAATGGCATCACGTTTATTCGCATCATAACGTTCCATGATAATGCACTTACAATACTGTCATAATCATGTTCCCCTTCAACATCCACGTTTTCACAGACATACTGGTCTTCAACCACCACATCTTCCGAACCGGCCTTTTGAACAGCTTCTCTTCTCTCAAAGTCGAAGTAAATGCGTAGCAACGCACCTTCAACTACAAATTCAATACCAGTCGGCAGTTCTCCTACAAGAGTTCCATAACTTTTCATAAATTACCTCCATTTTTATAATTATTCTTCAAAATAATAAGCACTCTTCCCGTCACCTAACGAACGCCGCTTGACAATCACATTTTCCACTGGAAATCTTCTGACCGTTATTCTCCGCTTCGCGAGCCTGATCCAACACATCTTTCAGATTGTAACAGTTCGTTATGAATTTGCTACGTTGTCCGTTCTGTTCAAAAAGAACACAATATCTACCTTCACCTTGCTTTGTCTTCACATTCGTTTCAAAGTCCACCACTGTTATAGGGACATTGAGAATATCCATCAATCTTGTCTCTTTTACATCGAAGAACTTCTTTCCGTCCTTTGTTCTACCACTCTGTTTGATACCTTTATCTGCAAAACTCATATCATTATTTGTTATTGTTCTCCATAAATTCTTACAATCTCCCCACTTACACCAGCCCCAGTATGAAGCTCGTATCTCGCGGTTACGTTTCCGGCTTTTTATTCGTTTCACCTTTCGGGCAAAGTTCTTTTTTCATATTTTTACGCATCCGAACATTATCTTTCGTGAAGCAATAGCCCAAAAAGTTAATCCTTCTTCCTCTTACTACGTTTTCGCTTTCTATGCTTTTTGTTCCCATTTTTTGTTTCTGTTCCTATCGGAGCAATACAACTGTTTGCTTTAACTACCAACCCAACTTTTGCACTTTCCCGTTCATACGCACGAATAAGAAACAACGCTTCGGCCTTAGAACGAGCCAGCATAACATTATCATCGCAATATCTATGCAGGCATTTGACACGATATTTCTCCTTCATTGTATGATCTATCCGGCTTGCCGCAAAATTCCCGATAGGTTGGCTTGTAAATGCTCCAATCGGAACACCTCTTCTTCCGTTCAACTTCATTCTCCAATACGTCAACTAACTCTGTTCCGCTGTCATACGATAAAACAGCTATCTCGATCAATTTAATAAATCGTTCATCTTTGAATTTCCTTCTCAATGCAGCAACAATAAGCTCATGAAGAATACTTTGATAGAACTTTTTGAAATCAGTCTTTACGAACCATTTGTATTCCGGGTACCGGTGAAGAAAACGTTTCATTCTCCTTACTCCAAAATGTAATCCCTTTCCCTTGATACACGCACTTGTATCATAAATCAAATTTCTATAAACATCTTCTTCAATCACCCTCATAATTGCATGGTGCAATATACGCCACGGGAAATATTTCTGTTTGACAATATCTCGAACCTTTCCTGCATCACTTTTTACTCTCATTACGCTATAATCCGGTGCCGGAAAATCCAATGTCAGGATCATCAACTGCAAAGCTCGGAGGTCTTCTTCCGGGTGTAGATTATGCCGCCTGATAAAGCGGTTTTTCTTAACCTTCCCATCTTGTGCTTCTTTGTCCGCTTCACGTAAATTATTTATCTCTGCTATACGTTCAAGAATATACCCGGCTCTTTTAGATTTCTTTCCACCGTTTGCTTCTATCCGTTTATTGTCAGCCTCTATCCTTTCCGCTATAATTCTATCAATTTCATTATGCGATAGACTCTTCCAATCAATATCACTTCTTCCAATATTCACTGCTGCTTTGTTTTAAAATTTACACCATACTTCCAATTTTGTCTTGTTCAGACTATTTTAATTATTCCGATAACTGCAAGCTGTTTTTACTTGCTTGAATAATTCGCCCGGAGCTTTCGAGAACCAACCTACTAACACCGCTTGTTGCCTTTCGCAAATTGGGCAACCTTTCCGCATTCTTGATTTTCTGACATCGTAACCAATTGATTACTACGTTGCAACGATATAAATCCTGCAAGGTCATGGCTCGGAGAACTCGCAGATTACTCTACGATAAATAAGTATGGCGAGAGCCGATATTCGCATTCGAGTTCGACCAATCGTTATTCGAGTTCGCATAAGCGAGGCCGCAATTCGCACCGTTATTCGCATTACCGCCCCAAAGAACCAGCTCTTGTTCCCCTCAGCCAACCGTCCACGCCTTTCGGCTTTCGTCCCGTTATCCGTTGCCGTAAAACGAGAAGGTGGACGGGTTTTAATTAATTGAAATTCAAAGAACTAATATTTCAAAATCTATTATGCAGCCATCAAAGATGCACCGCTAACAAATGTTAAATTCCCAAAATACGCAAGGCGAGAGCCGAGAATCGCAGTCGAGTACGACCAACCGTAAGACGAGTCCGCACAAGCGAGGCCGCAATACGCACCGTCATGCGCATTACCGCCCCAAAGAACCAGCTGCCCAGTAGTGTTTGCCCATGAATAATCAGCAATAAGAAGTGCTGTTTCCACCAATCTTTTTCGGGAAAATATCAAAATGCTCCCCAAGAATTATTTCCTGCACTTGACCGGAAGCTGTCTGACGGGTAGCTTGTCTGTATTCACCATTTGGATGCGCAGCTAATTCAGCAGTAGTCGGTAAACGGTTTCCTTTGTAAATGAAAATTTCCGTTCCACTTTGAGCACTATTGTTGGAACTACCGCAAAATACTCCTTGCAGAAATTCCCACTGCCACCCATAAGGATCTTCTATACCCATCATGTTCACCCGTGAACAATCCACTCCAGTATTACTTCCATTCACCACAGAAATAGCTATTTTGCCCCAATTGTCACCGAGACTCTTTGTTGCGCCAGTTTGCAATGCTGCCGCAGCAGCCCACAAGTCTTTACTGGAGCTACCACCCACACCATAACCAAGTTTGGCTTGAATATTGGTATCTCCGTACTGGGACAGCCCCAACATCATAATAAGCTTTCTCTGATCGTAATCGGTCAGTCCCCATTCCTTACCGTTCACTTGTGCAGCATTCCAAAATGCGTTGATTGTCTTGCTGCCTGCCGGTGCAACTCCTGAACGTGAAACAAGTGCGCTACCTGACATGGAGCCTTTGTATGCACCGATACAGTTATACATTCCACCATTTGCCCCACCAATAAACTCACCGCCAATAGGTAGCATCGAGAGCCATAAGACTGGTACACCACTTACACTGTCAGTCTGTACACGATAATACAAACGTGGCCCTATCCACATCACATGCCCTTTGGTTTCATCCACCGCAGTACCATCAGCAAACACCGCACTATTGGTAGGGGACATTTTAGCAGCCCTTCCATCATTCGTTACGAGATAACGGCCACAATACAACTTGTATTCTGTCCATGCGGCTGTATTACCTATCACACCATAGTTCGTGCTACTTTGGGTTGATTGTTTGATTGGAATCCCCCAAGCCACCTGCCTCAACATTTGTTCGTCACCATTATTAATAGCATTCATGAAGTTTTCCACGGTAATGCGTCTGACACTACCACCAACTTCCACCAATACTGTATTGGAACGCAGAATGGAGGTCACCAATGTTTCATTTCCTAATCCTTTAGTTGCCATAATATTATTTTGTTTTTATGTTAATTAAAATGACATTCTGCCAAAACATCAACATCATATTGAGTCCCGTTTCTGTCAGTTTCCGTTGTTGTTACAGATATAGAATTTGTTGTAGAATGTTTCAAACTCTTCCAGTTTTCCTTATCCATCACATCCATAGTCCACGATGCGGAAGTAGGAGTATAAGTTGACCCCGTAGTCATATTTACAATCTTGGCACTTACTGTAACGGGTTGTCCGGTATCAACCTCTTTGTTGGAAGAAGTTATATAACATACAATTTGAAATTCATCTGCCGTATCAATGATACGTACCCCGGCACGTGCTATCGGTTGTGAAGCACTTGAAGACTGATAAACTTCTGCTATGAATAACTGGGTACCGTCCACATCACCACGGGTAACAGTTACACTTTTCTGTCCGTTCTTATCAGTCCAAGCCGCCGTGTCCTTATACCATTTTATATAGTAATCGGTAATGGCATTGGCACCGGCATACAGCTTGGTAGTCAGAGTACAACTTGTTACTTTGCTTGTTAACTGTTCGGTACTTGCAAGAATAGCAAGATAGTAAGAGCTGGCTCCCATATTCTGAATGGCAATAGGCAGTTCCCCGGTCAAATTATACTCAACACCTGCCGTAGAAGCGACACATGAATAAGTCAATGTATCTCCTGCAATATTCGTTTTGCTTGCCAAGTTTCCGACAATTTTAATGGCACCGGTACTGGTATTCAAAGAGAATTTGCCCGTACTGTCTTTTTTCCAACCTCCACTTTCCGCACCGTTAAAATTTAAAGCCACTCCATTGTAAGCCCAACTATGACCAGACAAACTGACCGCCAACCCACGTGCCGAAGTTACTTTGGGTGTCCGTACCGGCTGATTCGCAGCTATACTCCAATCAGGAGAGACAGCCCCACTTTCTTCATCTACGGCCTGAAACAATGGAATGCCATTATTTTCAAAAGTCAGCATCAGGCTGTCATTGGAACGAAGACGTTTAATCGTGATGCTATTTTGGGCACTATAATTTTCTGCCATATTCCCAACCTCCTTCTGATATAATTTGATTCATGCTTGTATTAGTATAAACGATACCGTCCAACAACAGTATTCTATCTTCCAGTTCTCCATCAAGAGAAGGCAGGCACATTACCTCCTTTTCATTCAAGATGATGGATTCTCCCTTTACCAAGTGCCCCAACAACAGAACCCCGGCATCCAAAGCCTTTTCCTTATTTGCTACAACATACCTCATATCAATTATTTATATATATGTTCCCGTTACTGTCCGTATATTCATTTGTCCCATCAGTCAATACAGAGAAAGCCTTTTTTTGCTCGGCCTTAATGTACACGTCCAACCAATCGTCAAGATAAGTTTCACCAATACCGGTTCCATCCAACATTATCACAGTTTTTTCCCCCTCCTGCCATTGTACCCCGGTCTTATTTGCACTGTCCGTAAACCATACCATGCGGATAATCGGTGCCGGTATCGGCACAATTTCTCCATTCCACTGTACCATAGCTATATTCCTATGCAGGATTTCATCAGGATTGATGGAAGCCTGACTTGCCGGTATGCACGTAAATTTTGGATAAACACGATTGACGGAGAATTGCTGTCTTGCAACCTCCTTTCCACCAACCTTCACCAACAGCAAGTAATCCCCCTTCTCGACCAAACGCAAGTCCATTATCAGGCTGGTTAAGGACAAAGCCACTATTTCATGGTTTGCGGTAGTCAGCATTGTTTGACTTGATATGCTGTTCACCTGATAAAGTTCAATTGTATATCCGGTAGTTATTTTATTCACTCCCTTTGTTACCATAAGTGGAATGGTGCGCTCGTATGAATTTTCATCCAAAGCTGCATTCCTATTGGCCGTAGATGCGGAAATCAAATTGTTGGCTACCTTGTAATCATACAACAAAAGCTTGTCAAGAAATGGATTGTACTGGATTATCTGACTATCCCCAATAGACAAACCGTAGGTATCTTCACTCTTATCTACCGTTGTCAACATGATAGAGTCAGTCTTAACGGGAATATTCACCCCAAGCCGGGTATCAGCTATCAGACCTTCAAAATACAACTCAAAACTTTCACCCGGAGCCACATTTCTGCTTATGGTAATGGCACCGCGTGTATCTCCAACCGTATCTATACTGTACTTCCCATTCCATGAACTGATTGCAGAAATATTCTCTCCATTAGCAAACCAGTTCATTTCTGCCAACAAAGAATTAACATAAGGCATATCCCAGCTACCGTCAGCGGCATTCGCTATGACTTCCGGTAAAATCACCAGTGGAGTAACCCCACGGTCAGGATCATATTCATTTGCCACCGGATTATAGACCTGATTGGCCGGACTGTTCGGTGTCATTATCTTCAAGCTTACTGCAATCGTAAGCGGTTGAAACTCTTTTCTGATTCTTTTCTTTTCACTCTCTATCATATCTCACAATTGCTTCTACTGATGCAGTATCATTTGTTGCCGTTATGGTAAACAAGGTACTTACCACTGTTACTGAATTATTTCCTAAATCACTAATTTCCTTTGTGTTATGTATCGTTATTGAACCGTTGAAATCCTTATGCTTGATATTCCAAGCTTCATCATCGGCGGTATCTCCACTATCCCTTCGGATAGCCCATTGTCTAACTGTGTCTGTAATATCCTCCCAACCTTTAAAGACCTTGCAAGTAATTTCCATTGATTCACCATAAGCAAGAAAATTGTCACCTTGCGTATCAATCTCAATGCGTACCGGTGCATCTATCTGTAACTGTTCGATTGTGCCGGTCATATAAATGTTATTCAGATAAGCAGAATAACCGGTCATATCCAACCCGAAGATGTTGAGATTGCTCAAATCCCCATCCTGCATTGCAACCATACTCTTTGTAAACTCCCAGTCATTTACCCCTACCAAGAAACGGCGGTATGTCCTCGTCTCATAAGCGGAAGTCTGGCGTTCCTTGTTTGTAAAGTTGCCATAAGCGACAAAATGCAAAGCCTCACACGGATGGAAAGAATATTGCCAACGATCAGAAACACCACGAAGCACATAGCGAAACCTTTTGTTTGTTCCGGCATCCAATATTTCTGTAATACGAAAATAGATTGTACAGAAACCGGCAAACATACGGTTGCCACGGCTATCATCTATATCAGATACCGCATTATTCCCCGGCGTTTCATAGTCATGGAAATACCCCATGCAAATATCATCCACAGCCACAGCACCTATTTCACCGTCTTGTAATTTCAAACTTATTGTCCCGGAACGTAGCAAGTTACCATCAGCATCATAATCAGGCTCAACACTCTCTATAATTCCAGCACCGGGAGAACGCCATTTGTCACCAAGCACAATTTCAGCACGGTTAAAACGCAATTCCGGCACCTCTAAAAACCTGCGTAACGTGAGGCTTTCCATATACACGTCCCATGCTGTCTATTTTCGCCCCAAAGCCGGTCAAACCCTCTGCAAAACCGCTTGCACCAAAGATAGCACCGGCTAAGAAGCCGATAAGCCCAGCTGCCGTATCATTGTGGGTGCGCGAAAGAAAAAGCTGATTGCCCAGTGAACGGATGATAGACTGTATCTGTTGGGTATTCAAGCCACCGGTTCCCTGCCCACCACCTGCAATAGAGTCTATCTGATTTTGGATTTTTTCAAGCGATCCAACAGCCTTTTCCTCCCGAAGTGTCATAGTGTACTTCGGTATCATATCTTCTCCCTCTTTGATAATAAGGGTATCAATAATGATGCTGCCTTCAATACCAAGATCGCTATCAGTGAATAGCATCAAGTCCCCTTCTTTCAAAGTATCATGTATGCTTGCTTCCCCCTTGCAACAGCCTCATCATGTTGGCGTGCCATGAAAATATCATCCACCTTCGGTTCATACGAATAGCGCACATAGTCATTCTTTGCAAGATATTTTTTCGCGGTAGCAAGCAACCGTTGTGAAGCGGCCTGAATATAAACGTCCGGCATATCAATATAAAGCAGGACAAACTTGTCACCGGACTTTATATTGTAATCCTTGTATGGGAAATATAATTTCAGACTTTCATCATATACACGGTTACAAGTCAGCACATATTTATTGCCCTTCTTCTCACATTTGGTTATTTCAAAATCCCGGCCACCACACATGCCGTTTTTCATGCTAATGGTGGCTGTTTCAGAAGTCAGGTAATCGTTTATATTGAAACCAACATCTTTTAGCGTTATTGTAAAAGGTGGGACATCTTCACCTTCCTTCAGGCTATCCATTGTACCATCATCTGTCAGTTGTTCGGCATCAGCCACTTCGTCAAGATTGCCATTATCCCCGGCATCCAATGATACATAAATACCTGCATCTTTCAACTGTTCGGCGGTCATACCTTCCATTGAAGGACATATTTCCTCCAAACCACCGGTACCGTCAAAATAAACACTCCCTTCCCGAATGCCAAGCACAGCAATATTCTTACTGTCAATATATGGATCAAGCGTTGTCTTAGGAAAATCAGGTAACATCAGATTTTCCACGGCCATGTTATTCGGCAAATAATTGGTAAGAGAACTGTTTGAGAGCTTATTATAATACCGGTTAGGCATATTTCTTGTACTACCGTATGCACGCAATCGCGTAATAATCTGTTGATCCGCATCGGCTGTACGTTGAATTTCGTACAAACCGTTTCCACGTCCATACTTGAAAATATTGCCCACAGCAATACCGGCAGTACCGATTGTTATTGTTCGGCCACGAATAACAAAGTTCGCACCAAATTTTGAATTGAACAACTCCAATGCACCCCATACCTTTATATTGTTCACATCAATGTTTACATTGGTAGTGCTCACATATTCAGGGTGTACGGCAACCGTCCATTTTTGTGCTCCGGTATATATACGGTCAAGATTTACTTGAACACGGTCTGCCAAATCTTGTATAGACGAAGCGAAGAAACTGAACTTAGGCAAAGAAGTGAAGTGTATCTGATTATCACTTTTCACATAATCAAGAAAATCACATCGCGTCAATTCATCTCCCGGCCAGTTGAACTTTACGTTATCATAGACAAACGCTTCTCCCGAAGTTTTTCTTGCCGCCTTTTTTAATGCCGTAGGATCATAGTTTATCTCAAACTTCTCACCACGGTACATAACATAGTCACCTATCTCAAAAAGAATGGGTACGGCACTTTTCAGAGTGCTTGTCACAAAACATGCACCCATCCATGTACCATTATACTCCAAACCTTTCAGTGTACAACGTACCGTATTGCCAGTTTTATCATAAACCTTCCATGCCATACAGCTATACTTTTTCAACCAATGCAACTATCTTTGTCGGTTCCGCAACACTATACGAGGGGATTATTTGAGTTCGAGGATCAGTTACTCTGAATTTTACCGGGAAGGTCAAGACTTCATCCATATTGGACTTATTAAATTCAAAATCTCCAACCTCCAGTAAGTAAAGTCCTTGCCGCCCGATACCCGTGTGCGAGTTATATATTTTCAAGGTGGCACCGTCACCATTTTCTCCCGTGAGATAGTTTTGAAAGGCCATAATTTTATCGTATGCAGTACCCAAATCTCCCTTATAGCACATCTCGGCTTCCAAGTCGTATGCCTTTAATAGCAGCTTATCGGTATGTAAGTATCTTCACCGTCTTCATCCGGCCAATCCCGTTTGGTAAATCTTTCGTTTCCCCACCCGGCTTGAACGGAAATTCTGTGCACACAATTCCAAAATGCGCCAAGCTGTCTTTGACTGGAGCATTCTCGGTAGTTTTCTGCATCAAAATAGAATACGGTTCGTTCATATACATATATTAAAAAAGAGCTTGCCGCAGAGATATTTAGTCTCCACAACAAGCTCTATGGCCTTATACTTTAATCTTATTTCAACGCAAATATAATTGTATTTTCTATATAATCATAGAAAATAATGCCATAAAAGCATTTTTTAGTAGATTATTATACTCAACCCCTAACTTGCTTCCACGTGTATGTTGAAAAACATAAAAAATATCATTTGTCATAATTTTATTTATTAATACTTTTGCATTTAATTATAAAAGAGGTTATTATATGTTAGGAGTTTTAGTTTGGATAGTAGTGATTCTTCTGATCTGCTTTAGTGTTTTCGGAGGGCCATGTCTATTACCACTATACGTACTTTTTGTGGTGGTGGTAGGTTTTTATTTTGGTGTAAAATATTTAGATATATGATAGAAAAGGAACAAAAAGCTAAAAGAGTGTATCATCGAACAAAACCTGCGAGTAAAAGTAAGGTTCGGGCTATCAGATTTGATTTAGACTTGGTAGAGTTTATAAATCTACAACCAAACGTAAGTCTATTTATAAATGACCTTATTCGGAGAGAAAAAGAAAAAATAGAAAGAATGAAAGCTATTGAAGTTCGTGAAATTTTAAAAGAAATGGAATAATGAAAAACATTTTACTTTTACTGTTCATATCATATTTTATTATTAGTTGCAGTAGTAATACAAAAACGCCATTTGAAGAAGAAGCATATAAAATGCTTAAAACTGAAATTAGTGATACGTTTTCCAGCGTAGGAAACGATGTTGATATATTAAATACCAGTACAGAGTATTATACAGATTCATTATGTGTAATAAAACTATCTGTCAAAGGGAAAAATGAACTTGGAGGAAAAACTTCAAATGTGTTTGAATATATATATTTAAAAGAAGATGATAGTTCGACTATGGGATTTCTTAGAGAAATACAAAAAAATGATTCTTCATTGATGAAAGTAGCTGATATTGAAAGTGAAGACTCCAAATGGAATAATAAATCATTTGATGAAAAGTTATACCATCTATGTAGAGTTTATGCTGCTACCAAGGCTTACGCTAAACAGCTTAAAAAAAATACAAACTAAATTAGGTGAACATAGTTAGTAATAAAATCATGAATGAGTAGGCTGGCTCCAAAGTCAGCCCAATTTATTTGTTATGTATTGAAAAGAATCGCAAATTACCTCTTGATTGTATAAGAACGGAATTACGTTCTTTTAGTTTTTCCTCTGTAATTAAGTTTTTTACGAATTGTTTAGTAGAATCGTTTCTGTATAGCGCACCATCTGTTTCTGCTGCCCACTATGTTTATTCCATTAACTTTACCGAAAAATGACGATTTAAAAATTTGCTTATTACAGTATATTGTCAAAAACTCGATTCTTCTGAATTTTCAGAGAAATAAATAGTGAACGCTATGCTACTGGTATTAATTCACCCTTAATCAGCTTTATGGCTTTCTTTACGTCCCAACCGCTTTCGCATAATGCGATGATAAAACGTACACCTTTCGTAGTCCATACAGTATAAACATTTGTTCCTATCGAGCCATCCGAACGTGTGTACGTCTGTGTACGTGTAGAGTGTAGTCCCCAAGTAGAATAAGGAGTATGCAATAACCATTGTCCGCTTTGTCGGTAGATGACTCCGATTTCTTTCAGCTTCTTATGCAGCTTTTCGGCATCCATTCCTATCTGCTTGGCGACTTGTGTGCTCGTCTGGGTGTTTACACTCTGCAAGTGGTTATCATAATAGCTGACCTTCGGAGCGGCTTGAAGCAACTGCTCTTCTTGCAATGCGTTCTGTTGTTCAAGACGTTGCTTCTCTTCTCGCTCGTTCTTTAATTGTGTTGCAAGACTGATAACAAGGTCGGGATTGTTTATCATTTGCTCCAAAGTTGGCTGCATGGCGGTCATGCCATATTGAAGTAACTCTTTGATACGCTTATTACACCATATAGCAAATGATGGAGATAACCAACGGGCAAATTCCAATGCTACATCTTCGTGAAGCCATGTGCCTTGTTCGCTATTACCACCTTTAACTACTTGAATTAGTGCCGATATGGGAATATGCATATCGGCTGAAAGTGCTTCTGTGAACTCGGTAGTAGCTTTCAATCTAAGCCAATCCCCTACTAATTTACCAAACGGCTTTGCCATTTCTGTTGCATTTACCATTACATTATCATCTTTATAAAAAGTGATAGGGCTTCCATTATATTGAAAAATTTGATTTGTTTTCATATTATAAATTTAGATTTTACTTAACAAAGATTTCTCCCTTTTACGGGAAAGCTCACGCTTGTTTTCTTCAAGTTCTTCCCAACGATTAATAATTTTGGCTCGTAAGTTTGCATCATAACCACTTGCGAGAAGAAGGCAATCCTTTTTGGTGAGAATGTAACAAGACACTTCTTTGCTTCCACCGTTTGGCATAGGTTGAGGTCTTGATGATAATTCAAAACTGAATTGTCGTCTATCTTCCAGTTGTTCAAGGATATTGCGAATATCTCGCATTACATTTGAATGAGTTTTGCCCGTAATTTCTGCAATCTGCAAGGAGGTCATTGTTCTTTTTTTACCTTTTCCCTCATCAATAGGTATTAACTGATTAAAATTTTCCATATCTTTGCACTATAAAGTTAATGTTTTCCCCATCAGCGGCTCGGACATCTCCGCTTTTGGGGAATTATTTTGTCCGATCTTGTAGTAGGTAGGGAATCGAACCCCAATACGCCATTACTCGTACCTACTGAACCCTCCTTAATATAATAGTCACGCTTGACATAATAGTAAAGAGAAAGGGCAAATCCCGATGAAGCTAATGTGGTTGTCTGCCTCAAAGAGAATGCCCTATAATATTTTACTCCAGTTCATGACAACCACGTAATGAACCTAATAGCATTGTTTCCGACACAAATATAGAAACGATATTTTCACCATACAACAACCTAAAAATCAATAAAATAAATTCGGTAAACATCAGTAACAAACGGTAAGAATCGGTAACTAAAAATAGTTATATTTACTCTAAAATTTAGACACAATATAAATAATGCACGTATCTACCGTATTGTGACGAGATGTTGGTTGCAATTTATGATACCGTTCAAATAATTTGGAAATATAAAATACTGTAAATAAATATATTGCAGAAAACGTGTTAGTCCCCATTCTTTTTATATCTTACCATAACATTGCCTTCGGATTCTATTTTACAGTTTCCACCATGAACATATACATAAACTTTAGCCACATCGCTTTGCCTTACATGTAGTTTAGCCCGATCATATACACTTACAAAAACTTTGGCACAATCCTCCACTTCAAGAGTCAATTCACTATCATGCCGCAAATGGAGAGTAACAACTGTAAATTTACCGAAAGAAAGTTTACCTGAACATTTACCGTTCAGTACATATACACCATTGTCGCCTCCGATCACTGGTTCATCAACAAAAATATGGTTTTGATGAAGCAGACTCCGGTCAAAATTGCCTTTTATATATTCCACCGTCGGATAATCGTGTTCAATACAAAAATCAATGCCCCGTATATACATTCCGATCAATTCTTGCTGGCTTTTATTGTTTTGCCAGTCACCTTGCCATTGTGTGCAGAGGCCATACGATACGGCATGACCTCTCAATTCACTATTCAATCTGTTCATAATCATATATTAAACTTGTTTACACCGTTTATATTCCTATGTAGTATATCCCTGATTTCTTCCACAAATTCCACATTCTTTGCTGTATTTATCTGTATCATTGTCAGTTGTTGTAATTGTGCTTGTGCTATTACATTATAGGCCGGGAACAATTCTTCAACCAATCTGCGCACATACTCCCGTTTAACACTCACGTCAGCCCGGATTGCATTTATATAAGAAGCCAAAAGGTTAGCGGTATTTTCAGTAACATTCTGTATGCCTTTAGATAAACCACTTCCACTGTCTTCTTCCTCTTCCTTCATACTGATACCATATTTCTTTTCCATATAGTTATTCAGTTTGTCAAGCATGGAATAGTAATCATCGGTTTTCTCACTTACCCCCATTAGATAGTCCGCAATACTTTCCAACTCCTTTTCGTCAAGAGAGAAATCCTTGCCGAAATAACCACTCATTCCATCCTCACCAAAAAGCATCTTTTGAAGCTGTTGCATGGCCGGTTCCAAAATACTTATTTTGAGAATGGAGTTCATAACATCACCCATAATGTCGGCAACCTTATTTTTGAAAGCTTCGGCACCATCCTCGCCTTTCTGCCATGCCTCATACAAGGCATCTCCCAACTGCGAAGCCCAGTCTTTCAAATTAATGCCATAAAGAGATTCAGCCGTTTCTTCGGCAAAATCCTTTATTTGCTGTTTCATCTCCGCAATCTGATTCTCATAATCAGCCACTTTGCTATCATCCGTCTTCTTCTTGTCAATTTCGGCTTGCCGCTGTTTCTCCAATTCTGAAGTTGTTCTTGCATCAAGGCACGTTGATACCCGTATGCACCGCCTTCATCGTATGCCGAAACACGTTTTTGAAGTTTTTCCGCTTCCTGCTTATATTTCTGCAAAGACATCAAATCGAAGATGTTGATCTTCCCCTTATTGCGTATTGCCTCAATCTGATTATTTAATTGATTCAACCGGGTACGGTCATTTTCTGCATCTACAAGTTTTAGTTCCGTGCCACTGCCCAAGAAACGTTCAAGAATACCGTCAATCTGTTCGTATATATACTGCAACTGTTGAGCACGAAGTTTACTTTTTTCAATAGCCTTATCAAGCTTTTTGTCATGTGCTTGTGCTATCTTCCCAATCCAGTTTACAGCTTCACCGGCAGCGGCAGCAATACCACCAACTATTCCACCTTTGGCGAATCCCTGCCCGATATTGCTTATAGAAGACATGGCATCCTGCACATTACCCATCGTGTCGGCCATACCCTCATTGCCCAAAGCATCGAACATGGAAGACATCTGTCCTGCAAAATTGCCGACAAGATCAGCACTTTCAGCGGCACTTTCTCCTATGGCTGCAATTTTTTCTATGGTACCCTTTTCATCTTTATCTCCACTGGAGAATAAAGAACGAATATTTTTTATGAGAGTGGCAAACGGATTCTTCTGTAATCCGGCCTTATATAAGTCTTGTATGGCTTTCTTTAACTTCTCAATTTGAGAATATTCTCCTGAAACATCAATCCGTTTACCATTCTCATCCAATACCAAGAAGTAAAAGCTGTTGGCTTTCCATTCTTGTTTTTAGTTACAGAAGCATTATCAATAATCTGTTGCGCATAATCGGATGCTTGCTGTATCTGTCCGTATGATTTATAGGTCTGATCTCCAAATATCTGTTCCCATACCGGAAGAAGTTCAAGCAGTTGTCCCCTTAGTTTTGCCAGTTCCTCCTTATATTCGGTAAAAAGAGCTTTCTGTCCGGGAGTCATGCCTTCAACATTCCCAACAAGTTCATTATTTTCACCAATGAAGGTGCCGGTTAAGGGAGCATATTTCTCGCTTAAGTCCCGTATCTTTTCAGCGATAGATTTGTATTTGTTGAGGGCAGTAACTTCTTTCAGCTTTACTTCCAAACTATCTTTTTCAATAGCTTCTTTAGCTTCCTTCCATGCACTGAAAAACTGTTTATACAAAACACTGTCTTTACCTCCAAGTGATTCTGTGGCCTCTTGTTCGGTGAAAGTCAAAGGTATATATACCCCTTTATCCTTCATTTTCTTAGTTACCTTTTCAGCTAATTCCTCGGATTTCTTCTCATATTCAGACAATACTCCGAAAGCGTATAAAGAAGCATCCTTCTTACTTGCACCGGCATTGACAAGCTGCTTGTATATATCCCATTTCTTTGAAACATCAGACACGTACCTTTCAAGTTCCTTTGCGGCCTTATCCGAAGCTTCTTTCATAGCATTGGCATCAATATCCAAAAGAACTTTCCGTATAGAAACTTTCAATTCCCTACGTTCTTTAGTCTTATCGTCAAGCTGGTTAAGAATCTTATTCAATTCATCTCGATAATTTCCAATATCCACCGGTTCTTTACCTTTAAATAAGGAATCAAAAATACCCGATTCTTTAACCTTGCTGGCAGCTTCTCCCTTTCCAACAATGTCAGTCCACTTCTTATATTCAGAATATGCCTCCTTTAGTAAGTTTACCCGTTCTTTCAATCTTTCGGCAAAGGCATCCTTTTTGCTCTTATCCTTATTTGGATCAGTGAGGGAAAAACCGATTTCTTTAGCTCCTTTCTCACCGGCTTGCATTGTATCGAAAGCCTTTTTATAATCTGATACAATTTGCTTCTGCCAGTCGGGAAGTTTTGACAAGTCAATAGCTCCAATACCTGACAAATCTATTCCGGCTTTAATCAATACCGGCTTCAATTGATTTGTTGTCTCTTTAGCTTCCTTATACGCTTTTTGTACTCCTTCAATAATTTTCTCTGAATCCGTAGGAACCTTTATTTGGGCTTCAAATTGCCCATCTGTGGCTTCATTGAACTTTTTCTGCAAGTCTGACAAGCTCTGAATAGTTTCCGTATATTCAGCATTAATCTTGATATTGAATTGCTTTTCAAGAATCTCACCATTAAGAAATTTTCGTATATCTACCGGCATTTCTTTAAATTGATCCAAGAAAGAACTTATATCCAAACCGATAGCTATTCTTTGAGCGTCACTCAAATTGTCTAAATTCCAACCGGCAGCTTGTAATCGTGACTTATATTCAGATATGAAACTCTGCATATCCGGTGATACTTCTTCCTCAAAAACACGTTTAGAGTTTTTCCATGCCTTCCGTAGCTGAAAAATATCATCCCTATATCCTCCGTGAAGGGTAACTCATTATTCAAACTGCTAATGCCTTGGGATATTCTTTGATTATATCCAACTGCTCTTTCAATGATTTGCCCGAAGCGACTTTAGCAAAATCATCATACTTGGCTATAACTTTCTGCATGGCAGTATAATACTCTATATAGCTACCAGCCATACGGTCTATAATCTTGTCTATATGCTTCTCTGCCTTGATGTAGTCTTCAATATTTTCACTAAAGCTTTCGTCAAAATAACCATCAGTAGCATCATTCGCATATTCAGATGTACCTCTTATGGCATTCAACAATTTATAAGCCTCTTTTGTATCATTCAAAGCATTCCGAAGCAATATATATTGTTCTGCAAGGCTTTTAACCGTATTTCCTTCATCATCAGTCTTAAACGTTTCATTAAAAGTGTCTGCCCAAACTGGAGAATAATCCTTTAATGCTGTTTTCATTTCTTCAATAGAAGAAATCAGTGAGGCATCATTCGCCTTAAAAGGATCAACATCAGCAAATTTTTGAGCTTCTTTCGTTAAATTCTTGAAACCGTCTTGTGCTCTTGTTGTCAGCTCGGAAATACGCTCGTTCATTTCGTCAGCCTTTTGCCCGGACTTATACCATAATTCAGTAATGGCAAAAGTCCAGCGAACAAATACATGTATGGATTGAACAAACCCTTAAAAGCAGTCCAAACTTGTTTGGCTCCATAACTAAGCATTGTCATTGCCACACGAGCTTTTCCAGCTGACATAGCCACTTGAAGTTCAGCTTTTGATATATTAAGTAATTGGGTAATATGTCCTGCCTGACCTGATTTAATTTTCCCAAGTGTTATCAACCTCAACGCTTGTTCTTTGTTCAATGCGCCACTAACAGCCAATGCCCTCCATTCTGCGGTAGTCATAGCATTTCTTGAAGCAATCAATCCTTTTTCAGCGGCAGTTAAAGTGCGGTAATTGGAAGCCATCACTAAATCCGCTGCTGTTTTCTGTTTAGCTGCGAGTGTTCCTTTTATTAATGTAGCATTTGCCACTCCCATGGCACGTGATCCTGCATAAACCGCAACCCGATATGTTCCAAACGCAGCTGTGGCCGCTGTTATAAAAGGTACAACTTCTTTCCAATTTTGAGCAAGGGTGGTAAGGCTTTCGGCAGTCCATTTCAATGTACTACCCATTGACTCCGCAATATCACCAAGCATAATGTCAATCGCATCAGCCAAGTTCTTCCATTTGGATTTGGCTGATTCTGAAAGAACTTCCTGCATGTTATGAAACATGCCACCATCATCCGTAAGTTCCCAAAGAACATCTTTTACGTCCTCAAACGTAACCTTCTTTTTCGAGATCATATCAAGCACTTCACCGGCACTGACAATGCGGCCTTCCAACTTACTGAATCGCTCGGCCAGTTTATCCACCATAGGAATGTTCGCTTCCGTCAATTGCCGCAATTCTGTTCCTTTCAAGAATTTAGCAGCCTTTATCTGACCGAAGGCCAATATGATACGCCCCATATCAACACCTACACCGCTGATATATCAGCCAGCCTTTTCATGGTATCATACAATTCATTGTATGGTATAGAATATGCAGAAAGTTGCTTGGCATACTGATTCAAATCCATAACCCCGAACGGAGAAGCAACAGCCAGTTTCTTAATCTGATTGAATATGGTTGTAGCTTTGCCTTCATCTTGCAGGATAGAGGCCATTGCAATTTTCTGATTCTCCAACTCACCACCAATATCAACCACTGCACGTAAGAAATTTTGTGCCGCATAAATGGAGTATAGCCCCAAAAATTCATTTCTTAATTGTCCGACAATACTCAACTGGCTGTTCATTGCTCCATTCATATTGAGAGTGGCTGTCATGTGCCGCCTTGCTGCATTGGCTGATCTCTCACGGGCATTAGCCAAATCCAGTTCCGCTTTGGCGGCACGGGCGGCTCTTTGTCGCGCAAGCTCACGTGCGGCTGCGGCAGAAGCCTCCGCTTTGGTTTGAATGGCTGCGGCTTTGGCGGCGCGTAAATCACTTGCTGTAAAGTTTGTATTCAACCCGGCGGCTTGCAAGGCGGCACGGACAGCTTGTGTGGTACTGGCCTTATCCACTACCACATTGATCTTAAACTTCTCACTTTGAAGCAAAGTCTTCATATCACCAACAACTTCTTCTTGTCAAAACCCACATCAAGTTTTGCCTGCAAGTCTTTGGTGATTTCCGCTTTCAATTTTTTACGTTGTTCCGCTGTCTTATCACGGAACAGTATATCAAAATATAAATTACCGAGATCAGCCATATATTATTGTGTTTGTGCTACTTATAATCATTAATGTTAATTGCTGTTTCTCCATTGCCATACTTATTTTTCCAGCGTTTGGCAGCATCCTCTATTTCGCTTACGGAAGGGGATTTGAAGTTCTTCGTATCGTGCTTCTTTTCCTTGTTGTCCTTGTCACAATCTGTAACCACAATAGACACATCCATTGCCAATAGTTCAATTTGTGCATTTGTAAGTACCCAATAAATACCAAACAAGGGCTTGCTTATTGGAATCCCAAATACTCTCAAAGGCTCTGTCAGCCACGGATAGGACTTGCCTATTTCCCACGTTTGTCCGTAGCTGGTTCGTGAAGGATATGCTCTGCTTCCTCTTTTGTCATTGTCATCATCGTGTCCTTCATCGCGGTCAGATATATGGTAGCGGTCAAGTAGTCTTCCACTGGAATTTTTTTTTTTGCCGACGGCTATAACCTTCATCAGCTCATGATCTCCATATTGTTTGATATAAAAGAACCATCGCCACAAGAAGGATAGAAGAACTTGATCTTCCAATATCCGTTCAAAATGATAGCGGCTGCACATTGGCAACTGATCTTATCATCATTCCCCGATTTCTGCATGGTACTGGTGAATTTGCGTATAGTCCCTCTTTTCAGCCATGAAATACCATATTTCTTTCCTCGGACTTCCACATAGTCCACACTGTCTTCCAACACATCATTCAATAGCCTTTCATCCTCCGGTGTAGGAAGTGTTATGTCATTCTTCTTTGTCATATTTTATCATGTTTTATACGAAAAAAGGTGGTGGCCGGTATCAAGTAGCTCACCACCTTTTCGCTGATATGAATTTTGCAAAGTGTTATATCCTAAGTTTTTTATTCGGACACTTTTTACGTAAAATGTAAATAGAGGCACCCTTAGCATCATTCAACGGAGAAACAGATACATTAAAGTACCCCGGCTTATCCTGCTCGCTGACGAAGTTGCTATACCCCTCAACATTCGGTAAGAACAAGGCTGTTTGACGGTCTTCACTACGCATGAAGAGTCCTCCGATTACTTTCTTCGGTTCGATATTGTAACCTTCACCTTCATAAGTCTCACCATCAATGGTAGCAGTCATAGTCACCGTTTCCGCTTTCTTGTTCAGTAACAAGTCATTGATCTTTCCTGCCACGGAAGGTACTTGAAACTGAATATCGGAATCTCCAGCATTAGCAATAGAAGTCCAAGTTGCTCCGGTTGTCAACTTGATCTTGGAAACATCGGCAGCTCCGGTATCAAATGTAACTCCGTCAGAGAGTACCGGCAGCTCCATATCAAAAGCCGCTAAAGTTGCGAGGTCACTATTGACTTTGGACACATAATAAACCTCCTTCATCTGATTAAAGAGCACCTTTAACTCTTCCAGTTTGGTAGTAATAGAAATCTCTGCCATAATCGTATCTTTTTAAGTTTGTGTCATTTGTTTATTATTAGCTTCGCTTGTATTATTAAGGAATGAAAACCGAGTCCGTCATTTCCTCCGGGAAGCAATCGTGGACTTACAGCTGAAAACAATTCCGTCACTATTGGAAATTTTGAAACCACTTCCATTTGCATTTCATCCAAACGGACTGTATTCTCAATACCGTTTGAGCGATCATGCGCAAAAACGTTTATCTGACAGTAAGTGTCTTGGTAGGTACTTCCTTTATCTTGGATAGTTTGTGGCAACCGAATAACAACAAAGTCCTTCATCGCCTTTTGTTCAGCAGCCGGACGATCTGTTATGAAAACC
>ENA-OQCS01000026-OQCS01000026.1-human-gut-metagenome-genome-assembly--contig:-NODE-26-length-54641-cov-12.489177_pt1 | contig 54641 bp, 60 predicted proteins | sample MGYA00242757_ERZ504575 | MGnify/ENA primary metagenome ERZ504575 (study PRJEB26092, sample SAMD00036297) | human gut metagenome | host: Homo sapiens | study: EMG produced TPA metagenomics assembly of... | reverse complement strand
CACAGAAGGAAGAAGCATCAGATTACGATGATTCCCCTTTGTTCCTGGGAGAGAGAATAGAGGGAAAATAGGGTGTGAATATGGTAATAGTAGGTTGCATTACTGCTCTGTCCGTCTTTGAAGGCTTTGATTTTGTCCTCATTTTCGAGAGAAGCCTTTTCTCTTTGAAGCTTTTCTAGTAATTGCTGCGGAGCTAAAATTCCGTTTTCCAGAAGCTTTGCTGCTAATTCTACGGCGAAAGTATGACGATGAACGGTTGCGATGATTTCATCTACAAGTGACCGATGTTCTTCGGCTTCCGAATAAAAGGAAGATACCAGTTGAAACAGGCTGGATGATTCTTTAATCTCTTTTAAGTGCAGGGTACAGTAACTATCGAATTTGCTTCTTGTTGTAAAAAGAATCCGGCAGCGGTATTTTAACATTACGGACAAAAAGGAGTCCTGTGTTGCGGTTGCATTGAAGTTGTCTATGATGATTAAAGTATCATCTTTCAAAGAACGAAGGAAACGGTTGTGTTTTCGGAAACGTTCTTCTTCGGCATCTTCAGGTAAATCATCAGCAAAATCCATATCCGTAACAGATTGATGTAAATCTCCGGCATATTCAAAATACAGGATGTTTGTGTAATGCTTTTTATAGTACTTTGCATAGGATTTTGCCAGTTCGCTTTTCCCGATTCCGGCAATTCCGTAAAGAAATACTTTGCTATTATCTTCCAGAAGGGAATGTAATTCTGTTGTTTCATCTTCTCTCCCTACAAAATGGCGGCATGGTCTTGGGACTTCACTATCCATAATATAATCCAGTACCATTGGTGAGAGGGAACCACCTGCGATCAATTTCTGGTTTTTGGTATCACGTTTAATAAACGGGCGTTCCATACCAAAAGAAATTAGCTTTGCCAGAAACAGCAGACGTAAATTGGCAGGTTTGTATAGAGAGGTAAGCTCTGCTTTTTTGGCCTCAGAAATTGAAGAATCATGGATAAATAAGGTATAAATATCCTGAAGTGCTTTGTCGCAGTCAGCCATTAAGGGGACAATATTTTGGTGTATAGTTTTCGCCAGTTTTTCCTGATTGCTTGGTCTTGCATAAAAAGAAGATATTTTGGGACTGATTTTCGCCTGGCCTGTCATCCAGCGGCAAACCAGACCATTATCCAAAGTAAATTCTTTGTTTTCAGGACTGTCTAAAAAATCTTCAAATATTTCATATAAAAATTCAGGCTGGCTCATCTGATTGCTTTCACTGATTTGGTTTTTTAAATATGTCATTATCGAACTAAAATCACAACGATCCAATAGGCATTTCCTCTTTTCTATAGATTAAATTAAGTGAACAGGTTTGAATAAGTATATCATACCACGAACATATATTCGGTTCAAGATAAATAGAGATTTTCGTTACATGATTTTCTCAATTTACGGTCAATTCCGGTTCAATGTTGTTTATGAAGAAATTCTGTAAAATAAGCTCAGATTAAAACAATGACAGGAGGAGCTTATGCAACAGAATATTGAATTTGAGCGGTGCATTGATTTTCTGGTACGGATGATTGATAAGTACGGCGATGAAGTCCTCCGGGAGTTGGAGGAAGAAAAACAGAATAAAGAAGAAAAAGAAGCGGCAGTTTCCTGAAATACTAAATGTAAATCAGACTGCCGCTTTTTATGTGTTTTCAGATGAATTTCAAAAGCTGATATAGAGTGTGAGGTTCATTGTTCTGGGAAGCGGTAATACGGGTATCAAATGGCTTGAAATGATTTTGTGTATAAAAGCTCAGAAGAAATTCATTATCTTCGCATTCAAGAAATTCCATAACGCCGCCTACGGAATATTTGAGACCGGATATGGTTTCCAGTGCAAATCCCAGCAGGATGTTTCCAGGGATTCGTTTTTCCTTTGGTAGAGAATAGTTCTTTCCTAACTGTGCAATCAGGTAAGCTGCTGTGTTGTAAGACTGTGTTTCTTCATCCAGAATACTGACACGGGACAGCTTCTTTGCCATCGTCTTACTGATATTTGAAGCCCGGACAGATATTGGCTTTACTGTAAGAGAAAAATAGCCGACCAGTGAAGCATCTTCGGCATCGAATACCAGATAAGTGATAGATTGATCTTTTTTGGTAAACTCAACCGCATTATGTAATAAAAAGTATTCCACATCGGGATTTTGGGGACAAGAAAAATCGGAGAGCAAGTCGTAAAGACTTTCCTCTCCGATATATGTCGGTTCGTCTTTATCCAAATATGCCCGAATATTAACGGTAAAATATTTATCAGACATGTTTTTTCTTCCTTTTTGACATTAAAGCTAAGATTTCCTGTGGGTTTGTTAACTGACGTCCGGGAAGTGCCTGCTTTGGTGTGCGGTCACGATCGGCTTCGTCAATCGCTGCGACAAAACGCTTTACACTATTTGGATTGGATACGACAAAATTATGAGTAATACTTGAAGTAGCCATACTAACACCTCCTCTATTTCTGGCTTTTTGTGTATTTATAGTATATGCAATGTGTGATGAAAACACAATATCAAAAACTGAAATAATTTCTAAATAATTTTCAAGCCGGATATTTATTAGATGCTTCCGGTAAGTGGACGATATTTTGATAACAGATATTCTCTATATCTAATTTAATTATACAAGTGACAGAGAAATGCGTCAACATGGAAAATAAGTATTGAAAAGAATTGGAATAAGTACTAAAATAAAGTTGGGACAATAAAGCGGAGTTACTATATAGAGGAAAAGACTATGAAGAATATAAAAATTAAATGTAATATCTATACCAGAGTATCCACAACCATGCAGGTAGATGGATACAGTCTGGATGCTCAGAAAGAAAAATTAAGGCGTTATGCAGAATTTCAAAATATGGAAATCGTAAATGAGTATTCAGATGAAGGTAAATCTGGAAAAAGCGTGGAGGGAAGACCTGAATTTCAGAGAATGCTGGATAATATAGAGAATGGCACAGATGAGATACAGTTTGTACTGGTATTCAAACTTTCCAGATTTGGCCGTAATGCGGCAGATGTGTTAAACTCTCTGCAAAGAATGCAGGATTTTGGAGTGAATCTGATTTGTGTTGAGGATGGGATTGACAGCTCCAAAGATAGTGGAAAGCTGATGATTTCCGTTCTGTCTGCGGTGGCAGAGATTGAAAGGGAAAATATCCTTGTCCAGACAATGGAGGGACGTAAACAGAAAGCCAGAGAAGGGAAATGGAACGGTGGATTTGCTCCATATGGCTATGAACTGGTAAATGGAGAATTACAGATTGCAGAGGATGAAGCAGAGGTCATACGTCTGATTTATGATAAATTTATTCATACGAATATGGGAATTGCTGCGATCGCCATATGCTGAATCAGCATGGATATAAAAAGAAAAAGAGACAGAATAATACACTGGATGCATTTGCCGCTTCTTTTATAAAAGGTGTTTTGGACAATCCGGTTTACTGTGGAAAACTGGCTTACGGACGAAGAAAGAATGAAAAGGTTGCTGGAACACGAAATGAATACCGTATTGTAAAACAGGAGAATTATATGTTATATGATGGTATTCATGAAGGGATTATCTCAGAGACAGATTGGGAACTGGCACATCAGAAAAGGGTAAAAAATGGAGTGAAATATGAGAAAATCCATAGCTTAGATCATGAACATATTTTATCCGGAATCTTGAAATGTCCGCTATGTGGAAGTGGAATGTATGGAAATGTGAACCGAAAGAAAAGAAAGATGGAACTTGTATAAAGGATTATTTTTATTATGCCTGCAAACACCGTCGTTTAATGAATGGTCACAGATGTGATTACCATAAGCAATGGAGCGAGGATAAGGTCAATAATGCAGTTGAAGAGGTTATCCGGAAACTGGTACAGAATCCCAAATTTGAAGAAGCGATCCGAAAAAAAATCGGTTCAAGGATTGACACAGATGAAATTGAAAGAGAAATCGAAAATTTGGAAAAACAGCATAGGCAGTTGACAGGAGCAAAGGCAAGGCTAGGCCAACAGATGGATAACCTGGATATCATGGACAAATTTTATGAAAAGAAATATCAGGATATGGAGACAAGGTTATATCGGCTGTATGATGAAATTGAAGGCGTGGAAAATAGCATAGAAGAAGTTAAAAAGCGTTTGCTGAATATCCAGCAGCAGAAAATATCAGAAGAAAACGTCTATCAATTCCTTTTATATTTTGATAAACTATATGATAAGTTCACCGACTTGGAGAAGAAAGAATTTCTCAACAGCTTTGTAGAACGTGTGGACATTTACGATCAGGAGCAGCCGGATGGCAGATTCCTGAAGCACATAAAGTTCCGTTTTCCGGTGTATTTTGGAGACAGGGAAACACAGGAACTTTGTTGGGACAACGAAGTACCGTTGAGACGGTTGTTCTTTTGTCCCAACATCGAGACAAGAGTACTTGTCTCGATGAACGCGGCAGTCGGCAAATCGAGATGCAAGCATCTCGGCTTGCCTCGTTGCTCGCGCAAAAACCAGATGACACGATAGAGAGCGACTTAGACTTAGATGAGCTGGATACAACCAGAGCTGAGTTGAAAGCTCGTGATTAGAGGGAATGTGTCAGATTGGTAAATGGTATTCGTAATATGGCAGAAGAGATTATGTTAAAAGAATTGGTTTATATCTAAAGCGTGGAAAGCTCCTTCGGGAGCTTTTTGCTGTTTATAAGATAAATTCTGTCGGAGATTTATTATAAAACATTGCTTTACAAGAAGAATAAAAAAGCATATAATTCTTTTATAATATATTTAATAAAAGAGGATAAGAAAACGGAAAATAAAGATAAAAAAAATATAACAAGAAAAAGAATAATTAACTATGTGCTGAACAATCATGTTACATCCAAGGCGGGAATCGCAAAAGAATTAAACTTGAGTATGCCGACTGTGTTAGCAAATGTGAATGACTTGTTAGAAAAAATGGTGTTGGAAGAAACTGGGGAATATGCTTCGACCGGTGGACGAAAGGCAAAAAGTATAGGGATTAATAAGTCATACTGTCATGCAATGGGAATTTTGATTACAGCGAATCATATAGAAATGGTATTAGTAAATCTTGGAGATGAGATTATAAAAAAGATCGCATCCGTTTAAAATTTACGGCAGAATTATCCTATTGTACAGAAGTGGCACAAAAGGTCAAAACTTTTCTTGAAGGCGAATTAGCGAAGGATACGCTACTTGGGATTGGAGTGGCGATTCCGGGAATTATTGATCAGAAAGAACGGATCGTTTTAAAATCCCATGCTTTAGGTATAGAGAATTATAGTCTGCGCTTTTTAGAGCAGGCTTTGGAAATTCCAGTATATTTTGAAAACGATGCTAATGCTGCAATGCTTGCAGAAAAAAAACAAAAGTATCCAAATGCGATATATCTGTCTTTGAACCACACCTTAGGAGGCGCATTCTGCATAGATGGAAAGCTGTTTCGAGGGCAGAACCAGAAAGCAGGTGAGTTTGGTCACATGATACTCGTTCCCGGTGGAAGAAAGTGTTATTGTGGTAAATCAGGATGTGCAGATGCATATTGTGCTGCAAGTGTACTGACACAAGATAACAGGCAGTCACTGGATGTATTTATGGAAAAAATTGAAAGTGGTGATGAAAAAAATTTGCAGACATGGAATGAGTATCTGGATCATCTTGCTGTTTTGATATCAAATCTGCGGATGGCATATGATATGGATATTATACTCGGAGGTGATGTGGGAGGTGTATTGTCAGATTATATGATACCACTGGGAGAAAAAGTGATGGCATATAATGGCTTTGAGCATGATGTTTCATACTTAAAAAATTGTTCGTATAAGAAAGAAGCGTCGGCTGTTGGAGCCGCGAAATACTTTTTTACAAAACATATGGCAGAATTGTAAATTTTTTGAACGCAGATAAGCAGTCCACCGCATCTGGTGCGCAGGGCATCAAGCGTTGGGTAAGGGGATGTTCACTCTGTTGGAGTTAAAAGCTCCCACTGACAGGTTGCAAAGTGAATGCAGATGTCCGCTTTATATGTGTGAAAAACGAGAAGTTGTGTAAAATTAGAAAAAGATATTATAGTAAAAAACGGAAAGAAAACAGTAACTACGGTTTCCTTTCCGTTTTTCGTGTTGATTGTGAAAAATACACAAAAAATGTATTTTAAAATTATGAAATATATAAAATTATGAAAAACATATTGACAAATCGTGTTTACAGGATAATAATGTAATTACTTTAATAAAACAATTTATAAAAGACCAAATAAAACAATATAAATAAGGAGGAAACAGTTATGTTACAGCAGGTAATGACAAATCCAGGAGAAATTATTTTCAGAGAGGTTCCGGTTCCGGAGGTAAAGGAAAATCAGGTGTTGGTAAAGATTATGAATATTGGTGTTTGTGGATCAGATATTCATGTTTATCATGGAAAACATCCGTTTACAAAATATCCGGTAACACAGGGACATGAGGTTTCTGGTGAGATTACAGAACTTGGAAAAAATGTCACAGAGTTTCATGTGGGACAGAAGGTGACGATAGAGCCTCAGGTATATTGTGGACATTGCTATCCATGTCGTCATGGAAAGTATAATCTCTGTGAGGAATTAAAAGTAATGGGATTTCAGACGACAGGAACGGCATCTGAGTATTTTGCAGTGGATGCATCTAAAGTAACACCTATTCCAGAAGATATGTCCTATGAAGAAGGAGCTATGATCGAACCTCTTGCTGTGGCAGTTCATGGTGTAAAACAGATGGGCGATGTGGCTGGCATGAATATTGCAGTCCTTGGAGCAGGACGATCGGAAATCTCGTGGCACAGGCAGCAAAAGGAATGGGGGCAGCGAAAGTGATGATCACAGATATCAGTGATCTTAGACTGGCAAAGGCAAAAGAATGTGGAATTGATGTGTGTGTGAATACCCAAAATAAAGACTTCGGTGAGGCAATGATCGAAGCATTTGGACCGGATAAGGCGGATGTGATCTACGACTGTGCCGGAAACAATATCACAATGGGACAGGCAATTAAATATGCAAGAAAAGGAAGCACGATCGTACTGGTGGCTGTTTTTGCAGGAATGGCAGAAGTAGATCTTGCAGTGGCAAATGACCACGAACTTGACATTAAGAGCACGATGATGTACCGCCATGATGATTACATAGATGGAATCAGACTGGTAAATGAGGGCAAAGTTCATTTGAAACCGCTCATCTCAAAGACATTTGCTTTTAAAGATTATTTGAAGGCGTACCAGTATATTGATGATAACCGCGAGACAACGATGAAAGTAATTATCAACGTCAGTGAAAAGTAAGGAGTTCGTATGGAAAATAAATATGGAATTGTCGGAGTTGCTCATATCGGGATTCCGACAAACGATTTGCAGAAAACAGTTGAGTTTTATAAGAGTCTTGGATTTGAAGTAATTATGCAGTCTTATAATGAAAAAGCAGGGGAAAAAGTGGCATTTTTACAGATAAAAAATTACTGTATAGAGACTTTTGAAAATGGGCAGGCGGCAATGTCAGACGGTGCATACCAACATGTTGCACTTGATGTGGAAGACATTGAAAGTATGTATCAGAAAATCTGCAATGAAAAATACACAATTATTACAGACGGAATCGAAGAACTGCCATTTTGGGAAAATGGTGTGAAGTTTTTTATGATCAAGGCCCAAATGAGGAAAGAATAGAGTTCTGTCAGAAACTCTGATAAAAATAGGAGGGGCATATGGGAAGCGAAAACAAAAATGGAAAAGTACCGCTGATCAGTAAGATTGCATATGGTTTTGGTGATGTCGGATGTAATTTCAGCTGGATGTTCGTCAGTAATTTTCTGATGATATTTTATACAGACGTGTTCGGAATCAGTATGGCGGCTGTGTCAGCACTTATGCTTTTTTCAAGATTCTGGGATGCGATCAATGATCCAATCGTCGGGGGACTTACGGATAAAACAAAATCGAGATGGGGACGTACCGTCCATGGCTGTTAGTAGCGGCACCAATTACAGCGATTCTTCTTGTTATGACATTCTGGGCAAGACCTGACTGGCCGCAGAATGGAAAGATCATTTATATGGTAATTACATATTGTCTGCTGGTTTTGGGGTATACCTGTGTGAATATTCCATATGGAACCTTGTGTGGTGCTATGACACAGGATATTGATGAACGTGCAAAAATAAATACATCCCGTTCGGTTGCAGCGATGATTGCAATTGGTGTGTTAAATATTATCACAGTTCCGCTGCTCAGCAAATTCGGCAGTCACAGTGCAAAGACAGGATATCTGACGGTGGCGGTCATATATGGATGTATTTTTACAGCCTGTCATTTCTTCTGCTTTGCGAAGACGAAAGAGGCAGTGATTACTCCGGAAAAAGAAAAAATTTCTGTAAAGATACAGTTGAAAGCAGTCATGCAGAACAGACCATATCTTCTTGCATTGGCAGGGCAGATATTATTTGGATTTACATTATATGGTAGAAACGCAGATATTCTGTATTATTTTACATATGTGGAAGGGAATGCCTCCTACTACACAACTTATTCGATGTGCATTATTATTCCTTCTATCATCGGGGCAGCCTGTTTTCAACCATTATTCCGCAAGTTGAATAACAAAGGAAGAACAGCATCTCTCTTTGCTTTATTTACAGGAATTTCCATGTTGTCTATGTTTTTCTTCAATGCCAAAGAATCACCAGCTATTTTTTATGCATTATCTGGTCTCACACAGTTTTTCTTCTCTGGATTTAATACCGCAATCTATGCAATTATTCCAGACTGTGTGGAATATGGGGAGTGGAAAACCGGACTTAGAAATGACGGTTTTCAGTATGCATTTATTTCACTTGGAAATAAAATCGGAATGGCAGTTGGAACAGCACTTTTAGCAGGATTACTTGGAAAATATGGTTATATTGCAAATCAGACACAAAATGCAATTGTACTTTCAATTATGAAGCATGCATTTACGACGATTCCGGGTGTACTGTGGATTGTGACTGCGGTTGTATTATTTTTCTACCGGTTAAATAAAAAACGTTATAACGAGATTGTAGAGGAACTAAAAAATGGAAGAAAAAGTTGATATCGTGGCATTGGGAGAGTTGCTTCCTATGATCCAAATTATCGCTCGTCTCTTTGGAAGAGCAAAGAGTATGCAGTGAAAAAATGAGATCTGTCATAGAATTGGTAGATGTTATGAAGGTATCAGATGAAGAGAGTACTCTGTTGACAGAGGCGAAAAGTTATGAGCAGGCTACAGATCAACTCCTTGCCATGGGACCAAAGCTGGTTGCTATTACATTGGGAGAACAGGGCGTTCTTATGGCAACAAAAAGCAGAAAAGAAATCATCAAAGCATTTCAGACACATGCGGTCGACACGACTGGGGCAGGTGATTCATTCTGGGGAGGCGTATTATGCAGTATCCTTCTATGAATAAGAATGTTGAAAAAATGGAATGGGAAGAAATCAAAAAGTGTGCTGTTTTGGGAAATGCAGTTGCTGGATTGTGTGTGCAAAAGAGAGGCGGAATCCCTGCGATTCCGACGAAAGAGGCAGTGCTTGAATTTATGCAGAAATAATGAATGTATATGAACAAACTCGGGGCTGTAAAAATCACGATTTATTAATCGTTAAAGCATCAGCCCCGTGTTTTTCTGTCGGAGTATTATTCCGCTTTTATCTTTCCATCATACTGATCGATTCAATTCCAACACTTCCGCCGCGGACAACTTCGATGTGTTTGAACTCTTCTTTGATCAGTTTGATAACTGCGTCGTTTTTGGTTGCGGTCTGGACAAATTCCAGGAGAAGGCTGTCTTTTCCGTAGTCGATGACACGGGCTTTGAAGGTCTCAGCGATCTGGAAAAGTTCCACTTTGTCTTCCGGGGAGCAGCCTTTTACCTTGATGTAAAGGATCTCCTTCATTCGAACAAATACATCTGTAAAATCAATGACCTTGATAACTTCGATCATACGGTTCAGCTGTTTTTTGATCTGTTCAAAAGTCTCATCATCGCTGACTGTGGCGATGGTCATTCTGGAAACTGTGGGGTCCTCGGTGGTTCCAACAGTAAGACTGTCCAGGTTATAGGACTTTCCGGAGAAAAGACCGGAAATCTTGGAAAGAACACCGACCTGGTTTTCAACGTAGAGAGAGATCCATCTTTTTTTCATTCCTTTATCCATCATTCATTCCTCCTAACAATCCATGATCAGATCAGCCAGAGTACCGCCCGGCTTAACCATCGGGTAAACCATTTCCTCCGGATCAATGATAAATTCGATGATCGTAGGAGTTTTTGTATTCTTCTTAGCCTCTTCGAAAGCAGCCGCGATCTGATCCTTTTCAGTTACGCGGATACCTTTTGCCCCATAGCTCTCTGCGAGACGGATGAAATCCGGTGTGTATTCCGGATATTCCTGTCCGTCTGTACGGCGGGAGAGTGCACCGGCTTTTAAGTTTGTCATGGCGTAGCGTTTTCCGTAGAAAAGCTTCTGCCACTGGCGGACCATTCCAAGATATTCATTATTAAAGATACAGCAGATGATCGGAAGTTCCTCCAGAACTGCGGTAGCCAGCTCCTGAATGTTCATCTGCATGCCGCCGTCACCGGAAACGGAGATGACCGGTGTGTCTGGATTACCGATCTTGGCACCGATGGCACCTGGAAGGCCGTAACCCATGGTTCCAAGTCCACCTGACATGATCAGCTGACGGTTCTCGGTGATGTCTGCATACTGGCTCACCAGCATCTGATGCTGACCTACATCGGTAACAAGAATGGCCTTGTCAAACTGGCGGTTGATCTCGCCGATGATATCCAGCGGTCCCATAATACCACGGTCTTTCATGGTAAGAGGATGCTCTTCCTTCCATTCCTGGATCTGCTTCAGCCATTTGCCGGTATTGCAGTCCTGTACATATTCATTCATTTTTGTTATTGCCTCTTTTGCATCGGCAACGATGGGGATGTCTACATGGATATTTCTGGAAATGGAAGCGGTGTCAATATCGATGTGGACGATCTGTGCATGTGGGGCAAATTCATGGAGCTTGCCTGTGATACGGTCGTTAAAACGGGTTCCAATGGAAAACAGAAGATCGCATTCATTTACTGCCATATTTGCGGCATAAGCGCCGTGCATACCAAGATTTCCGATAAACAGAGGGTTCTTTGTGGAAATGGCGCCACGTCCCATAACGGTTGTGACAACCGGGATCTGAGTTTTCTCAACAACCTGGGTAAAAATCTCCTGCGCGCGGGAAATGATCACACCGCCGCCAGCAAGAAACAGAGGTTTTTTGGCCTTCTGCAGCATTTTGAGGGCACGCTTCAGCTGTCCGATATGCACGCTGGTGTTAGGCTTGTAGCCGCGGATATTGACAGTCTTCGGATACTCAGCACTTCCCAGCTCGGCCATCACATCCTTTGGAAGGTCGATGAGAACCGGGCCTGGGCGTCCGGTGCGTGCGATATAGAAAGCTTCCTTGATGATACGTCCAAGATCCTCACGGTTGCGGACGGTAACACCGTATTTTGTGATGCTTCTGGTGATTCCGACAATATCAACCTCCTGGAACGCATCGTTTCCGATGAGGTGACGGGCAACCTGTCCGGTAAAGCATACAAGCGGAACGCTGTCATAGTTGGCAGTTGCAAGACCTGTAACAAGGTTGGTAGCTCCGGGACCGCTGGTAACGAGACATACGCCAACCTTTCCGGTAGTTCTGGCATAGGCATCTGCTTCGTGTACAAGGGCCTGCTCGTGACGTGGCAGGATGATGTCAATGCCACTCTGTTTATATAATTCATCGCTGATATCGATGGTGCAGGCACCAGGATAGCCGAACAGAACATCAACGCCTTCTTCTTTTAAGGCTTTTACAAGCAATTTGTTTCCGGAATCTGTTTCATGATTGGTTCCCTCCTTTGATGATGTGAAAAGTTAAGCAGATAAGGGCTGCCGCGAGAAATTTTTCCAATAAAAAAGTCCCGGCATATCGGATAAAATATGCTCAGGACGGATGATTCCGCGGTACCACCTGTTTTCAGAGGTAAAACTCTGCTCTCTGCCAGTACAAAATTATACTGCCTCCCTGTAACGTGGGAATGACGATGAAGCCTACTGCATGAAGATTCATGGTTCAGTCCACTGCTCGAGGGCTACTTCCACAGTTCAGTCACGAAGATTCTCACCAGCCATCTTCTCTCTGTGCATCCGGAGACTATGTACTACTCCCTGTCATTGCATTTAGTAAATATGGATAAAAATTTTCTATCATTATAATATAAAATATCGAACTGTCAATCAAAAATCCTGATGGCTCAACGGGGGAGCCGGGGATTACGATAACAGTTCCGATATGGATGATATTAAGTATTAAATATTTTTTCGGTACATCAGCTGTTTATTGTTACGGAGCTGGAGCCTGCTTACTCAGGATTCGGTATTATCCCGTGTTTCAGGATCTTTTTCCGGAAGGTAGACATGCACTTTCTCGATACGGTTTTTATCCAGCTTTTCTACGATCAGACGAATTCCGTCCTCGGTGATCACTTCGTCACCGGCAACAGGCAGACGATCCAGATGTTCGATGATAAATCCACCCAGGGAATCATAATCCTCGGAATCCAGTTCCGTATCCAGATGATCATTTACGTCATCCAGATGCATGGAACCTTCGATGATATATTCCCGGTCGGAAATCTTCTGGACAAGCTCGTCCTCCTTCTCATCGTATTCGTCATGGATCTCACCCACGATCTCCTCCAGGATATCCTCCAGTGTGATCAGTCCGGCCATATCACCGTATTCATCCAGTACAATGGCAATGTTGAAGGTGGAGTCCTTCATTTCCACAAGAAGATCGGAAATGCTTTTTGTTTCGTAAGTGAAATGCGGCTTTCGGAGGAAATGATCGATAACAAATTCCTCATTTTTGTCGTAAAGAAGAAGATCCTTCATGTTGATGATTCCTACAATGTTGTTCTGGCTGTCCTTATAAACCGGCAGACGTGTGAACTTATCCTCGCGGAAAATATCGATCAGCTCATCATAGGTGGATTCCACATCCGCAAAGGTAACATGTACTCTTGGAACCATGATATCCTTGGCTGTGGCATCTCCAAGATCAAACACATTGTAGATCATTTCTTTTTCGTCGGATTCAATGACACCGTCCTCATGGCTGACGTCTACGATGGTACGAAGCTCCTCCTCGGTCATGGCCTTGCTGGCTGCATCCGGATCCACACGCATCAGGCGCATCACACCTCTTGAAAAGAGATTGATGATGAAGATCACCGGTGTCATGATGGTCATAAGAAATTTAAAGACCGGGATATAGCGGAGGGTGATCTTCTCAGAGTTAATGGTTGCGTAGTTCTTGGGGGTGATCTCACCGAAGATCAGGATCAGAACCGTCAGAATCACCGTCACGATGCTGACCATATAGCCGCCAAAGCTGTATGCAAGTGTGGTTGCAAGGGAAGAAGCTGAAATGTTCACAATGTTGTTTCCGATGAGAATCGCACTGAGAAGCTTGGGCGTCTGGTTCTCCAGGATATCGAGAGCCATGGCTGCACGCTTGTTTCCCTCGTCTGCAAGAGAGCGGAGACGGATCTTGTTTACCGACATCAGCGCGGTTTCGTTAGATGAGAAAAAGGCTGACAATGCCAGCAGAATAAGTAATATGATTATCTGGTAAGTGTCGCTGGGGTCCACTTTCAATATTCACTCCTTTAAAAATAAGATTATTTGGTTAAAAATATACAGATACTCCCACATTATATACGTTTTACTGGATTTTGGCAAGAGCCGGACCAGTACAGCGCATATAGATATATGGAAAAAATACGAAAATAAGTCTGCTTCTTGACAAAAGAGTAAGCTCAGACTAACATATATGTATATTCATATATAAAGAAGAACTGTATAGGAATGGAAGGAGCGGTTTATGTTTCTGGAGATAAAAGGAATCAAAAAATCCTTCGGGGCAGGAGAGAGCCATGTAGACGTTCTGAAGGGGATCGATCTTGAGATTGAAAAGGGAGAATTTTGTGTGCTTCTGGGGCCGTCCGGTTCCGGGAAATCCACGCTGCTAAACATTATTGGCGGCATTGACGGAGCAGATGCAGGAAGCATTACCATTCAGGGAGAACAGCTGGAGGATATGAAGGAAAAGAAGCTTTCCCTCTACCGCAGAAAACATCTGGGATATATTTTTCAGATGTATAATCTGATCCCCAATCTGACTGTGAGGGAGAATATTGAAGTTGGTGCTTATTTAAGTGACAGACCGCTGGATGTGGATGAACTGCTGGAGACACTGGGACTTTATGAACATCAGCGGAAGCTCGAACCAGCTTTCGGGAGGTCAGCAGCAGAGAACTGCTATTGGACGTGCCATTGTAAAAAATCCGGATATCCTGCTTTGTGATGAGCCTACCGGCGCTCTGGACTACAACACCTCCAAGGAAATCCTGAAGCTGATCGAAACAGTCAATCACAAATACGGAAATACTATAGTCATGGTTACTCATAACGATGCCATCAAGGATATGGCAGACCGTGTGGTAAAGCTTCGTGACGGGATGATCCGCAGAAACTATCAGAATGAGCAGAAGATTCCGGCTGCTGACCTGGAATGGTAAGGGGGCATTATGAAGAATCCTTTACGTAAACGTATCCCCAGGGAACTGAAGGGGGAATTTGGAAAATATCTGGTGGTTTTCCTGCTGATGGTACTGACCATCGGGTTTGTGTCCGGCTTTCTGGTAGCCGATGGAAGCATGCTGAAGGCTTATAATGAGAGCTTTGATAAATATAACATCGAAAACGAAATTCCGTACTGCGGAAAAGATTTACAGTTCTCAGTGGAAGGATATTGAAGCTGCCGGTGTTAAGCTTTATGAGAACTACTATATAGAAGAAGATCTGGATAACGGAAGTACCATGCGTTTTTTTAAAAACCGTGAGAAGGTGAATAAGGTCTGCCTGATGAAGGGAGAAATGCCGTCAGGGCAGGGTGAGATCGCCATTGACCGTATGTATGCGGATAACAACAGTCTTAAGGTAGGAGATACCCTGATCAGATGTGAAAAATCCTGGAAGATCACAGGTCTGGTGGCACTTTCGGATTACAGTGCCCTGTTTCAGAATAATAATGATTCCATGTTTGATTCTGTAAAGTTTGGTGTGGCGATCGTAGCCCCGGAGGAATTTGAAAACCTGGATCAGGAAAAGCTCCGGTACAATTATGCATGGATGTATGATCATCAGCCAAAGAACGAAAAAGAGGAGAAGAAAGTTTCCGAAAATCTCATGGAAGACATTGGCAAAGTGGTAGCTCTGGAAACCTTTGTCCCACGTTATCTTAACCAGGCGATCATTTTCACCGGCGATGATATGGGCGGAGACAGGGCAATGGTCATCACGCTTCTTTATATTGTGATCGTGATCATGGCTTTTGTGTTTGGAATTACCATCAGCAATACGATCCGAAAGGAAGCCAGTGTTATCGGTACGTTACGTGCATCCGGTTATACCAGACGGGAGCTGATCCTTCATTATATGACGCTTCCGGTTCTGGTCACGTTGGCCGGTGCCCTGATCGGAAATATTCTTGGATATACCGTATTTAAGGGTGTATGTGCAGACATGTATTACGGGAGCTATAGTCTGCCGACTTATGTGACCGTATGGAATGCAGATGCCTTTCTTCTGACAACCGTAGTTCCGGTCATCATTATGATACTGATCGATCATGCGGTGCTTAGGTACCGCCTGCAGCTTTCTCCTCTGAAGCTTCTGCGAAGGGATTTTTCCGGTAAAAAACAGAAACGTGCAGTGTATTTAAGTCCGAAGATAGGAATTTTTTCCAGGTTTCGCCTCCGGGTGATCTTTCAGAATGTCAGCAGTTATCTGGTGCTGTTTGTGGGAGTTGTTTTCGCAAATCTGCTGCTGTTTTTCGGAATGCTTCTTCCGTCTACGCTGGATCATTATCAGCTTGAGATCCAGGAGAATATGCTGGCGAAATATCAGTACATGCTTTCGGTTCCGGCAAGTGCTATTCAGGAAATAAAGCGGATGCCATGAGTTCTCTTATGGAATATTATATGGATACCAGAACGGATAATAAGGATGCGGAAAAATTTTCTGCATATTCTCTGAATACCATGCCTGGTAAATATAAAAGTGAGGAGATCACTCTCTATGGTGTGGAGCCGGATAGCAAGTATATCCGTGCAGATCTTTCGGGAGAGGGTGTTTATATTTCCAGTGCTTATGCAGATAAATTCCGGATCAAGGAGGGCGATACCATAACTTTGAAGGAAAAATACGAGAAGGATGAGTATTCCTTTAAAGTAGATGGAATCTATGATTATGCGGCAAGCCTCTGTGTATTTATGGAAAGAGATAAACTGAATGAGGCGTTTGATCTTGGAGATGATTATTTTGGAGGATATTTCTCTGATACAGAGATCCGGGACATCCCTTCAAAATATATCGGCTCTGTCATTGATCTGGAAGCTCTTACAAAAATATCCAGGCAGCTGGATGTCTCCATGGGAGATATGATGGGAATGATGTATGGATTTTCCGTGATCATTTTCTTGGTGGTGATCTATCTGCTTTCCAAGGTCATCATCGAAAAAATGCCCAGTCGATTTCTATGACCAAGATCCTGGGCTATACAAATGGTGAGATCAGCCGTTTGTATATACTTTCCACATCACTTGTGGTGGTGTTCTGCCTGCTGTTAAGCCTTCCGGTTGAACGGCAGATCATGGAAGTGCTGTTCCGCGAGATGATGCTTTCCAGTATTTCGGGATGGATCACCATGTGGGTGGATCCCATGATCTATGTGAAAATGACAGCGATCGGAATCGTAGCCTATGCAGTGGTAGCAGTGCTGGAATTCCGGAGAATCCGTCAAGTGCCCATGGATGAAGCACTGAAAAATGTGGAATAATATGTGACATCTGTATATATATCCGGAAAAATAATTCAGGATATCCGGAAATTTTACAGAATATGCAACAGGATCAGGAGTATGTGTGGTTTAACTGAATGCGGATGCTTTTATCCGCTTGAACAGTTGTCTGTGAATAACCACATATACTCCTTAAATATTCATAAATTTTCCGGAATACTGGAAATATTACTACAAACTTGTTATAATAATCCCATACTTCCCGTTGGAGGGAATAATTCAAACAGGAAATCAGGTGAGGAACATGGCAGGCAGAAAGAAGGATCCGCTGTATAAAAGCTTCGGATATGCGTTTCAGGGGATTTTTACCTGCATCCGCAAGGAAAGAAATATGAAGATCCACTGTATGGTGGCAGCGCTTGTGGTGATCGCAGGACTGATCCTTGGGATTTCCGTGACAGAGTGGTGCATCTGCCTGGGGCTGTTCGGAATGGTGATGGCGCTGGAACTGGTGAATACGGCAGTGGAAGCTGTTGTGGATCTGGTTACGGAGGAACGTCACCCACTGGCAAAGATCGCCAAGGACACAGCGGCCGGAGCAGTACTGATCGCAGCGATCATGGCAGCGATCGTCGGACTGATCATTTTTGTTCCCAAGGGACTTGTTTTTCTGGGAATATGACAGGAACAGAAAACTTTTGTTTCAGGATAGGGTCTGGTGTCGGACTGTGGTGTGATGGTCCGGCAGCTGCCGGTTTCAGGAAAGGAGAAAATATTATGGAATTAGGTGAAGGACTGAAGAAAATTTTATTGGTGGGTATTGGTACAGCAGCAGTGACAGCAGAGAAATCCAAAGAAATCCTGGATGAACTGGTAAAAAAGGGTGAGCTTACGGTTGAACAGGGTAAGGTTCTTAATCAGGAGCTGAAGCATAACATCAAATCAACAGTTAAGACAGCTGCTGATTCTGTAAAGGAATCTGCAGCCAGAAAGAATGATCAGGAAGAACTGAAGGCAACGATTTCCAGGCTGACACCGGAGCAGCTGGCTGCTGTGAAGGCGCAGATCGAGCACATGCAGGCCGAGGCTGCTGAGGAGAAAGCCGAGACAGCAGAAGAACCGGCAGAGGAATCTGTACAGGAAGCTTCTGCGGAAACAGAAAATGCAGAAGATACCGGGAGCGAAGAACAGGCAGCAGAGTAACCGACTGCGGATCGCAAATATCCGCTTGACTAAACGACAACGCAGACGAAGCAGTAAATGGAGAAGTTTATGGGCAGAGAAGAAAAGGAGAAAAAAGAGAAAGGCGGATATGGAGAACGGCTGAGAGAGATCACAGCCGTTCTGAAAAAACATGCCATTACCCGGGGTGTTTCTCCTGAGAAGCTCCGGCTCATACTGGAAGATCTGGGCCCAACTTATATTAAGTTGGGTCAGATCATGTCTCTTCGTTCCGATATTCTGCCGAAACGCTACTGTGACGAGCTGATGAAGCTCTGCTCTGATGTACCACCGATGCCTTTTTCCCAGGTGATCGAGGTACTGGAAGAGTCCATGGGCTGTCCGTGGCAGGCAGAATTTCAGCATATTGAGCAGAAACCTCTGGGAGCAGCATCGATTGCCAGGTGCATCGGGCCACGCTGAAAACAGGTGACGAGGTTGTGATCAAGGTTCAGCGAAAGGGAATCTATGAGACCATGGCCAGGGATATCGGCCTGATGCATAAAGCAGTGCGCCTGATGCCGCCGGTGAGCATTAAGGGCATGGTGGATCTGAACATGGTTTTAAGTGAACTGTGGACTGTGACCCAGGAGGAAATGAATTTCCTGACAGAAGCTGCAAATATGGCAGAATTTGCAAAAAAGAACAAAGATGTGGCTTTTGTGAAAGTACCGATTCTCTACCGTGAGTATATTTCGCCGCATATTCTTGTGATGGAATATATTGACGGTTTTGCCGTCAATGACAAGGCTGCGCTTCTGGCCAATGGTTATGATCTTAATGAGGTCGGAACGAAATATGTGGATAATTTCATCAAACAGGTGATGGAGGATGGCTTTTTCCATGCGGATCCCCATCCGGGAAACGTGCGGATCCAGGATGGAAAGATCGTCTGGATCGATATGGGAATGATGGGACGGCTTACAGAGCACGATCGTCAGCTGATCGCAGAAGCTATTGAAGGGGTTGCCATGAACAACATCGGCAAGATCCAGGATGCGGTCCTGGCTCTTGGGGAGTTTAAAGGCAAACCGGATTCCAGCAAGCTTTATGAGGATCTCCGCGGACTTATGGAGAAATACGGTACTGCGGATATGGGGAACATTGATGTGGCTGAAGTGATGGTGGACCTGATGGAGGTCATGAAAGAAAATAAGATCATGATGCCTCACGGACTGACTATGCTTGCAAGGGGGCTGACTCATGTGGAGGGGGTTCTGGCTGAGATATGTCCGGACATCAATATGACACAGATTGCTGCGGCAAGGCTCAAGGAGCAGCTGTTCAGCAATGGGAACTGGAAGCGTGAGATCAAAAAAGAAGGAAAAAATCTTGCCTGGTCGCTGAAACGTGCAGTGGATATTCCTTCTCTGGCGGCGGATTTCCTTCAGGGCTGTATGAAAGGGCAGACGAAGATCAATCTGGATCTTCATGCCTCGGATGATCTGGCGTGGCTTTTGCGGCGGCTGGTGCGGAATATTGTGATGGGGCTGTGGGTGATGGCACTTCTGATCAGTTCCAGTATTATCTGTACTACGGATATGAAACCAAAGCTGTGGGGGATTCCGGCGTTGGGCGCCTTTGGTTATGTGTTTGCTTTTATTATTGTTTTGTATGTGTTTATCAAGCATTTCTTTTCAGGAAAAAAATAAAAGACGGAGATCATTTGCAGAGTCTGCGGGATGGTTTCCGTCTTTTTTTGCTGTTATGGAATTGTTTCGGTCTGCTGTTATAACTGCGATTAGGAGCCATCATCTTCCGACCGGCTGGTAAAGGACGGAGTGCGGGTGTCTGGTCAGGTGTAGATGGTTCCGCTGTAGGCTTTGCGGAATTCCTTTGGGGTGTAGCCGGTTCCCTGGCGGAAGTAGTTGCAGAAGGAGGGAGCGTCCCGGAAGCCGCAGGAGAGAGCTGCTTCTGTGATGGTGCAGGAGGAGGAGCAGAGAAGCTGGGCTGCCATCTGGAGGCGGTGTTTCAGGAGATATTGTTTTGGGGAGGTGTTTTCATGTTCCATGAAGATTCGGTAAAGATAGGAACGGTCGATTCCTACGTAGTGTGCCACGTCTGAGATCTGGATGGGGTAGGCATAGTTGTTTCTGATGTATTCGGAGGCTTTCTGAAAGTACAGGTTTGAGATGTCGGTCCTGCTTTCGGAGGGCTTTTTTTGCAGTCGGATAGTATCAGGAGGAGGTTTCCTGTGGAGGCAAGGTCGTTCCGTTGTTTTCGGAAAAGGTGTCAAGGAGGCTTTGCATGTGGGTGAGGAGCTGTTTTGCCGGGAGGGTGTTTCCGGGGTGAAGATTGGGGTGTCGGAAAATACGGTTTGTTTCAGGATTTCTTTGCAGGCGGAGCCGTCAAAGCCTGCCCAGGCATAACTCCAGGGTTCGGAGCTGTCAGCGCGGTAGTAGATGGAGTCCATGGGGCGGATGAGAAAGGCGTCGCCTGCTTTCAGATGGTAGGTGTGGCCGCTGCACTGGTAGATGCCTTTGCCGTGGAAGATCACGTGGAGAAGGTAGTGTGGGCGCATGGCCGGGCCGAAGGAGTGGTTCGGACCGCAGTCTTCCTGGCCGCAGAAGTAGACGGAGAGGGTGTGCTGTGGGTTGGGTTCTTTTTTTCATTTGGTTGGGCCTCCTGTTTTTTGTTATGCAGCAAAAACTAAATGTAATTTTGGGTTACAAAATGGGGTGGATGTTGTATGAGATGATTATACAATATTGGGGTGGGGAGGGCAATGGGAAAGGGGGAAAGGGGACGCCCGTGAGGCGTGTGCTGTCTGTCACCGGGGCTTCGTCGGGGGCTGGCTTCTAAGGCGCCGGAATTCTGCTAAAACCGCTTCAAAAATTCTCGAACTCGCGTCTGAAGCCGCTCAGACAGCGAGAATTTTGAAGCAACGCAGATTTCCGCCGCCTAAGAAGCAGCTCCCCTCCTGCAGAGTCCGGTGACAGACAGCACACGCCTCACGGGCTGGCTTTTCAGGGCGGAAGGGATAGAGTGGCGATGGCGGGAGGGATTACAGGTGAGGAGGGAGCAGATAGCATCTGATTCCTCCTGTAAAAATTCTGGATTATCGGAGGGATTACAAGTAAGGAGAGAGCAGATAGGAAAATGAGTAGACGGAGTGGGAATTGGTTCAGAGTGGGAAGTGAGGTGGTTTCCCGGGAGTTGGATGGGTCATCAGCGCTGCGCTGGATGACTGGGACGAAAGGCTGAGTTTCCCTGTGGCCTGCCGGGGAAGAATGGGTCGAGGCGCTTCGCTGTCGACTTGGAGGTGAGTTGTTGTGGTAATGTATTGGCGCTGGGGCGAGATGTGATATTGATATTGTAGAATACATCGGCATCCTCATCGGCATAGCGCAGCATTATCAATACCGTAGAATACATCGGCATCCTCATCGGCATAGCGCAGCATCATCAATACCGTAGAATACATCGCCGTGCCAATACACTAACACATTCCCACAGTGTACGACAATATAGCGTGCCCGGAAAGGGGGAGCGCGAGGGGGAAAAACGGGCTTCGCAACTCTGAGTGCTTTCCCCCTCGCAGATTTCCTCCGCTTTGAAAAGCGAAAATACTATATCTAAAAATACTATATCTAAATAAATAACAATTTTCCCAAGCTTTTCATCACAAAAGCGAAATATCCTCCTCCGGAGGAAGCAGCTTCTTAAAAAATCGATACAACAGCATCGAATTTATAAAAGCTACAAGTCCAAATCCAAAGAAAAACCAGCAGCATGCGTAAAGTGGCTGCAGCTTTGCATCGAGATATGTCATATACAATGGAAAGATTGTGATCACCGCAATGGCGATCGTTGTGGGGAAATGCATAAATGCCAGCAGAAATGCATTTCTGCAAAGTGCCCCCAGTGTATTGGCAAAGGTTGCGATCACCGGGAATATGTATAAAGTAAAAATTATCAGCAAAGTCAGAACCCCCACAGAAAGATAAAACAGCATATGTGCAGCGCTTCCTTCTGCATGGAGCAGAAAGCGGATATTCAGGATGATCATGGTTCCGGCAGCAAGGATCAGCAGCCATATGATCAGTGACTGTTTGAAGTTTTCTTTAAAAGCTCTGAAAAATGTTTTCGTTGTGCCGTTGTTATTCCCTTTTACTGTACGCATCATGCAGTGATAAAGGCAGTTAGTGACGGCCCAATGGTGATCACGGGGATGCAGCAGAGAATAAAAAGAAGATTGGCGATCACGATGTCACCCAGCTTGTTGAGAAATACATGGACGACATTATCTTCATTTAAAAGATTCATAACGAAATACCTCCTTATATAGAAATGTAGAAATGAAAACAGACCATATGGGAAAAGTCCGATACAGCTAATCTTAGCATAGTTTTTGATTGTGTGTAAAGAGAGGGGACGCAGATAAGTATCAGCACGGTTTATGGGACTGTATAAAAAAACATGGAACTTTGCGTGCACATGTGAAAATGATGGCACGCATGGAATTATGTTAGGAAAGGAAAAGTGTGTTTTTCGGAAAATGACATTTATACATGTGCTGAGTTAGTAAAAACATACAAAAACAGATATGTAAAAATGTTGGTTTTGCTACAAGGAAATAAATGGGTGCCAAAATATGCTCATAAATAGTGAAAAATATGAAAATATATGTAAGAAATAAACGAAAACATGTAAAAATGACGAATAATTAACAAAGTATGAACAAAAAATGAATAAAATGAATAAAAAATAACATTTTTCCATATTGAAATGACAATAATCCATTTATCATTTTTTCATGTGCAATTATAATAATATCAACGGTCAGGGACGTGAAAAAATATAAAAACTGACCAAAGAAAGAGGGAAAATAAGAAAGATTTAAAAGGAGGAAGAAGTTATGAATTTCAAAAGAGTAGCAGCATTATTGTTAGCAGGTGCCATGGTAATGACAGCAGTTCCGGTATATGCAAAAGGTGACGATGTTACACTTTCCGTTTCCATCTGGGACACCAACCAGGAACCGGGAATCAAAGAAATTCTTGCAGACTTCACAGAGAAGACAGGAATCAAGACAGAGATTTCCGTTGTTAAATGGGATGAGTACTGGACAATGCTCGAGGCCGGTGCACAGGGTGGTTCCCTTCCGGACGTATTCTGGATGCACTCCAATGAGAGTGAGAGATACATGTCCAACGATATGCTTCTTGATCTGACCGATAAGATCAAAGACAGCGATCTGATCGATCCGGAGAACTATCCGGAGGATATCTGGGGACTGTATACATACGATGATAAATATTATGCAGTACCGAAGGATATAGATACAATCGCTCTCTGGTACAACAAGACATTATTTGACGAGGCAGGACTTGATTATCCGACAGCTGACTGGACATGGGATGATGTTACAGAGGCAGCTAAGAAGCTTACCAAGGATGATGGTTCCCAGTACGGTCTCGGAATGAGAAATGATAACAACCAGGCCGGATACTACAACCTGATCTATGATAACGGCGGATACATCATCAGCGATGACAAGACAAAATCCGGCTGGGATGATGAGAAGACGATCGCAGCTATGCAGACACTGGAAGGATGGATCAAGGATGGCGTGATCCCGCCTCTTGAGACAATGTCCGAGAACAACGAGGACGTACTTTTCGAGGCTGGCAAGATCGCTATGACATGCCAGGGCTCCTGGATGCTTGCAGCATTTAAAGAGAACGAGTACACAGCAGCTAACTGTGATTGTGTAGAGCTTCCTAAAAACGCTGAGACAGGCAGAAGAGCTTCCTCATATAACGGACTTGGATGGGCAGCATCTGCTTCCGGTGAGCACACAGACGAAGCTTGGCAGCTGATCGAGTACCTCGGATCCAAAGAGGCTCAGGAGAAACAGGCTGAGCTTGGTGTTACAATGAGTGCATACAAAGATACATCTGATGCATGGGCTAAATCCGCAGACTTCAACCTTCAGGCTTATCTGAACATGATGGATGACATGGAGATCCGTCCATACTCCAAATCTACTGTAACATGGGAGAACGAGGACAACGAGATCCTTAAGGGCGTATACACAGGCGACATCACAATGGAAGAGGCTTGCAAGCAGATGGCTGATCAGATGAACGAGAAGCTGGCTGAGGAGTAAGCATTAAGAAACACCGATAATTAAGTGCAGTAATGAGAGGGGCCGCCGCACTCAGGTGCAGCGGCCTCATACATAGAAGGAATAGAAGGAGTGATTCTTATGGCTAAAACTACCAAGTCACAGGCACGGACAAAGAGAGAGCGCAGTGAGTTCCTCTGGGGCTGGCTGTTTATTCTCCCAACAACAATCGGACTGATCGTATTGAACATCATTCCGATCTTCCAGACTATTTACCAGAGCTTTTTCAAGACAGGAGATTTTGGTAAAGGAAATATCTTTATCGGTTTACAGAACTACCAGAAGGTTTTTGCAGATAAAGAGATCTGGCAGGCACTGATCAACACATTCAAATATGCGATCGTGGAGGTCCCTTTTTCCATTGTCATCGCACTTGTTCTTGCAGTACTTCTTAACAGAAAGATGAAGGGCCGTTCTATTTACAGAACCATCATCTTCCTTCCGATGGTAGCAGCTCCGGCAGCGGTAGCATGGTATGGAGATGGCTGTTCAACTCTGATTATGGTCTTATCAATAACGTTTTCCATGTTCATGTAAACTGGGTTTCTAATCCGAAAATTGCAGTATTTGCAGTTGCGATCATCGGTGTATGGTCTATCATCGGTTACAATATGGTTCTTTTCCTGTCAGGACTTCAGGAGATCCCGAGAGATTATTATGAAGCAGCATCCATTGACGGTGCAACAGGCGTGAATGCATTCTTTAACATCACGGTCCCGCTTCTTTCACCAACCATTTTCTTCGTACTTGTTACCCGTGTGATCGGATCCCTTCAGGTATTCGACCTGATCTATATGGTTATTGACAAGTCAAACCCGGCACTTACCAAGACTCAGTCACTGGTTTACCTGTTCTATAAATATGCATTTATCAATAAGAACATGGGATACGGCGCTACGATCGTAGTAGTACTTCTTATTATCACCATGATCCTGACAGTATTCCAGATGATCGGTCAGAAGAAATGGGTATTCTACAACTAAAAAGGGGGATTAACCATGGATAGTATGGAAACAAAAAAGAAATTAACCACTATTTTAATACATGTCATACTGATCATTGTGTCCATAACGATGCTTGTGCCATTTATCTGGATGATCCTGACAGCTTTTAAAACTGTAACGGAAGCAACATCTGTAGATCCTTTCATCATTTTCCCGAAAATATGGAGAAAAGACGCATTTATTTCTGTTATCAATAACATGAACTTCCTGCTTCTGTACAAGAATACACTGCTTCTGATCTTCTTCCGAGTAGTGTGTGCGGTTCTTACAGCAACTATGGCAGGCTATGCATTTGGACGACTGAACTTCAAGGGCCGTGATCTCTGCTTCAGTCTTGTACTGTTCCAGATGATGGTTCCGGTACAGATCTTCATCATCCCGCAGTACCTGATGGTCAGCAAGATGGGTATGCTGAATACGATCTTTGCCCTTGTATTCCCAGGTATTGTTACTGCATTCGGTACTTTCCTTCTGAGACAGGGATATATGGGACTGCCGAAGGATCTGGAGGAGGCTGCCAGACTTGACGGATGTAACATCGGTCAGACCTTCCTTTACATCATGGCACCACTTACAAGATCCAGTATGGTCGCACTTGGAATTTTCACAGCTGTATTCGCATTCAAAGATCTGATGTGGCCGATGATCGTTAATACAGATAAGGATATGCTGGTACTTTCTTCCGCACTTGCAAAGATGCAGGGCCAGTACGTATCCAAATTCCCGGAACTGATGGCTGCATCTCTGATCGCCTGCATTCCGATGATCGTGATCTACATGATCTTCCAGAAACAGTTTATCGAAGGTATTGCTACCAGCGGTGGAAAACTGTAATCAGAAATATTACATAAGGTAATACAAGACCGCTGACAATGTATATAACTGAGGATTTGGTTATTGAGGTTGTCAGCGGTATTTTTATCGAAGCAAATGCCAAAATGCACAGTCATTTGATGATTCTTAAGGAAAGAGGCGGATATTTTTATCCGCAGTAAACGAAAAAAGGAGAAAATTATGCCGATCAAATTTCACGAGGGATCAAAGACATTCCACATTTATAACAAACATTTAAGCTACATCACCTGTATCATGGAAAATGGTCAGATGGAGAATCTGTACTATGGAAAAGCTATCCGCGATAAAGAGGATTTCAGTTATCTTCATGAAGAAATCATGCGTTCCCTGATGGCTGTATGCGTTCCGGAACCGGGACTTCTTTCCATGCAGTATACCAAACAGGAGTATCCTGTTTACGGAACCGGTGATTACAGAAACCCTGCCCTTACTGTTCGTCAGGAGAACGGAAGCGAGATCGTAGATTTCAAATATGTTTCTCATGAGATCTATGGCGGCAAGAAGAAGCTTGCCGGTCTTCCGGCAACTTATACAGAAAGTGATGAGGAAGCAACATCTCTGGATATCACACTTCATGATTCTGTGATGGACACAGACCTTGTTCTTACATATTCCGTATATGAGGATTATCCGGTGATCACCAGAAGCGCACGCCTTGTTCAGAAAGGGGATCAGAAGATCCGTCTTGAGAACGTGATGAGCGCAGCAGTGGAGTTCCCGGATATGGATTATGAGATGATCCATCTTTCCGGTGCATGGGCACGTGAGCGCTATGTAAAAACACGCAAACTTGAGATGGGTATACAGGCTGTACAGAGTCTTGCAGGAACCGGCTCCAGCTCTGAGCAGAATCCGTTTATCGCGCTGAAGCGTCCTCATACAACAGAAGATACAGGCGAGGTTTTCGGCTTCAGCTTTGTGTACAGCGGCAACTTCCTTGCACAGGTCGAGGTTTCCACCTACGAGATGACACGAGTTATGATGGGAATCAATCCACAGGGATTTTCCTGGGAGCTTTCCAGAGATGAGGAATTCCAGACTCCGGAGGTTGTTATGGTATACAGTGATAAGGCTTAAACGGAATGAGCCAGGCTTATCACAGACTGTACCGTGACCGTCTGATGCGTGGAAAATGGAGAAATCATGCACGCCCGATCCTTCTTAATAACTGGGAGGCAACCTATTTTGATTTTGATGAGGAAAAAATCCTAAATATTGCAAAAAAAGCCAAAGAGGTTGGGGTAGAGCTTTTCGTTCTGGATGACGGATGGTTCGGAACCAGAAACGATGATTACCAGGGCCTTGGAGACTGGTTTGTAAATAAGAATAAGCTTCCGAACGGAATTTCCGGACTTTCCCGTAAGATCGAGGAGATGGGACTGAAATTCGGTCTCTGGGTAGAGCTTGAGATGGTAAACAAGAACAGTGACTGCTACAGAGCACATCCGGACTGGCTCATCGGAGCACCGGACCGTTTTGAGTCCCATTCAAGACATCAGCACGTTCTTGATTTTTCCAGACCTGAGGTTGTGGATTTCATTTATGATTCCATCTCCAAGGTTATCGAGGAATCTTCATTTCCTACATTAAATGGGATATGAACCGTTACATGTCCGAGCCTTTCAGCCGCGGCGCATCTGCAGCAGATCAGGGCAAGACTATGCATAAATATATCCTTGGTGTTTATGAGCTGTATACAAGACTGACAGAGAGATTCCCTGACATTCTCTTTGAATCCTGCGCAAGCGGCGGAGCAAGATTTGATCCGGGAATGCTGTATTTTGCACCGCAGACATGGACCAGCGATGATACCGATGCAGCTGAGAGAGAAAAGATCCAGTACGGTACCTCCTTTGTTTATCCGATCGTCAGCATGGGATCTCATGTATCAGCAGTACCGAATCATCAGCTGCACCGTACCACACCGCTTTCCACAAGAGCAAATGTGGCATATTTCGGAACCTTTGGCTATGAGCTGGATCTGAACCTTTTAAGTGCCGAAGAGATCGAAGAGGTAAAGGCACAGGTGGAATTCATGAAGGAGCATCGTGACCTGATCCAGGTGGAGGGTGATTTCTACCGTATCTTAAGCCCGTTCGAAGGAAATGATACTGCATGGATGGTTGTTTCCAGAGACAAAAAACAGGCAGTTGCCGGATACTATGAGAGACTGAACAAGGTCAATGCTTCCTGGATGCGTCTGCGCTTCAAAGGTCTTGACGAGGATCAGCTTTACAGAGTAAAATGGGAAGATAAGTGCCTGAAAGCTTACGGAAATGAGCTGATGTATGCAGGAATCCCGGTTGATCGTGACTACTGCAATAAGACAAACGGTGATTTCCATTCTGTATTGTATACAATTGAAGCAGAGGACTGATTTCTGTAAATGATGGAATAAAAGCTGTCAGCGAAAAAACATCCGCCTGACCAGAAAAAATAACAGGCCGCCGGATATGGCGGTCTGTTATTGGGTGGCGAAGTAGCTCACGGGCGGAAACACAATATATGACATCAGGGAGGTGACAAGTTGCTTCATACAGTTGGTTTTACAAACTCAGACAGCTATAAATGTCTGGAGAATTTAAAGAAAGGTGCGGTGGATCTCTGTCTTACTTACTGTGGGTGGGAAAAATGCGATCCGGGACATCGATTTGGACCAAATAAAAGGATCTCTCATGTACTTCATATCGTGGAATCCGGAAGAGGAGTTTTTGAGATGGATGGCCATCAGTATCATCTGACCGGTGGAGAAGCATTTCTGATCCCATCCAGTGTGGAGGCCTGGTATGAGGCAGACATGGACGATCCCTGGACGTACCGCTGGATAGGATTTGAGGGAATGACTGCAGAGGAAGTGATCCATGTAAGTGGCTTTAGCCGGGAAAATCCGGTACGGAGGATCCACTGCATGGAAAATGCTGCGAAGTATATTGATGCAATGGTACGGACCAACAAGCTCGTTTTTGAAAATGAGCTGAAGCGAAACGGACTTCTGATGCTTCTTTTTTCTGACCTGATCACAGATAACCGGGATGCATGTCTGAGAGAAGGCAAGCTTCTTCCATCCCACAGATATCCAAATTCCGTTTATGTGGAGCATGCAGTGGATTACATTGCAGCCAACTTTGACAAGCGGCTGAAGATCAATGAGCTGGCAGACCGCATTGGCGTCAACCGGAGCTATCTTACCAGTTCGTTTAAAAAAAGCCTCGGATGCTCGCCGCAGGAATATCTTATGAATCTTCGCATTGAGAAGGCGAAAACTCTTCTGAAAAACGGAGATATTCAGGTCAGTGAAGTAGCTGCAAGAGTAGGGTATGGAGATCCGCTGGCTTTTTCCAAGGTATTCAAGGCAAGAACTGGAAGAAGTCCGAGAGAATACAAGGAAGAAAAGAGAAGACTTGTAGTGAAGGGAAAGAAGGGTGATTATACGGAATCTGAGGCCTGATAACTGGCAGTACCTTTTGTTGCTGGCAGATCTTTGCAATAAAAAATAACAGCTCTCTGTCCGAATCAGGATATATATGATCCTGGTATCGGATGGAGAGTTTTTGAATTATGGAAAATTATCCTGCAATGTTTCGAAAACATAAAAAAGCATAAAAACGGATGGAAGTAAATTTTATAGAAAATATGTTTTACAGGAAATTTCTGAACTGTATCAGTAAACGGATATTTATATTTCATGCAACAAAACAACAATTATTGGCATCAAAGCACATATTTTAAAGATACTTCCGGTAGTATCATAAAACCATAATAACAACGAAGCGGGGCTGCGCCGCAGAATCAGCAGAAAATCAGGATTTTTCCAAGAACAGAAAAATCTGTCACAGAAAAATCCAAAAAGACAGGCAGGAGGAAACGAACATGATCAAAATTACATTCATGGGAGCAGGAAGCACGGTTTTCGCAAGAAATGTACTTGGCGATTGTATGTGCACACCGGCACTTCGCGAGAGCGAGATCGCACTTTATGATATTGACGAGAAGAGACTGGAGGATTCCAGAATTATCTTAAGTGCCATCAACCACAACGTAAACGAGGACCGCGCAGTGATCAAAACTTATCTCGGTGCCGAGAACCGTAAAGATGCACTTCGTGATGCAGACTTCGTAGTCAATGCCATTCAGGTAGGCGGCTATGAGCATGTACCGTAACAGACTTTGAGATCCCGAAGAAATACGGCATCAAACAGACAATCGCAGATACCCTGGGAATCGGTGGAATCATGCGTGCACTTCGTACCATTCCGGTACTGGAAGAATTTGCGCGCGACATGGAAGAGGTCTGCCCGAACACTCTGTTCCTGAACTACTCCAACCCTATGGCAATGCTTACCGGCTATATGCAGCGTTTCACAAAGATCCGCACGGTAGGTCTCTGCCACAGCGTACAGGTATGTTCCAGAAGCTTCTTGAGGGAATGGGAATGGAAGACAAGATTGAGGGACGTACTGAGCTGATCGCAGGTATCAACCACATGGCGTGGCTCCTTGAGATCCACGACAAAGACGGAAATGATCTGTATCCGGAGATCCGCAGAATTGCCGAGGAGAAGAATACCTCCGGTGAGAAGCATGAGGACATGGTGCGTTATGAGTATATCCGTCATCTTGGATACTATTGCACAGAGTCCAGTGAGCACAATGCAGAGTATAATCCGTTCTTCATCAAATCCAAATATCCGGAGATGATCGAGGAGTTCAATATTCCGCTTGACGAATATCCGAGAAGATGTATCAAACAGATCGAGGGCTGGGAAAAAGAGCGCGAGGATATCCTCAAGGATGGCAAGATCGGCCATGAGAGAAGTAAAGAGTATGCTTCTTATATCATGGAGGCTGTTGTTACAAACACACCGTACAAGATCGGTGGAAATGTTCTTAACAACGGTTACATCGATAATCTTCCGTCGGATGCCTGCGTAGAGGTTCCATGCTATATCGACGGAACCGGTGTACATCCGGTAAAAGTGGGCAAGCTTCCTACACAGCTGGCAGCTATGAATTCATCCAATATCAGCCGCAGCTCCTTGCTATTGAGGCAGCAGTGACCAAAGACCGCCAGAAAATCTATCAGGCAGCCATGATGGACCCGCACACAGGTGCAGAGCTGAACATCAAAGATATCCAGGCAATGTGTGATGAGCTGATCGAGGCACATGGGGATTATATGAAGATGTACCGCTAAGGCAGGAAATGATCGGAAGGCAGCAAAAACTTTGAAGTAAATATGCAAGGCGGCATATAAAAGGCCGAACACCAGAATGGGAGGGTGTTCCGGTCTTTCTTTATATGGAACTTTTGATAAATAATAAAAACAACAGATCGCTGTCCAGGTCATGGAAGAACTGGAACGTCAGGGAAAAAAGATCCCGGAAGATGTTGCGGTAACCGGCTATGATAATTCACTATATGCAAGACAGGGACAGGGCATTACCACTATCACCCATCCCCAGGAAAAACTGGGAGATCGATGCTTATCCGGTTAATGAGATCGCAGAATATGTTCAGGATGTAAGCCAGGGAGATATTGATGTTCTGGTAGAAGAATATTATAATAAATACGATATGATTCTGGATGGATGTGACCCTGAGGAATTTAAGAAGCATGTAGCAGTCCAGGCAGGGATCGAGATCGGTTTTGAGCGCTTCCTCGAGGAGAAAAATTATCAGGCTGTCGTAACACACTTTGGTGATCTGGGCTCCCTGAAACAGCTTCCGGGACTTGCAATCCAGCGACTGATGGAAAAAGGCTATGGCTTCGGTGGCGAGGGTGACTGGAAAACAGCAGCTATGGGTATTGAAGCGGTTTATATTGATGGCGATACAACGATCCGGAATCTGCAGAATGAGCTGAGATGGAACAGCATGTATTTCAGCAAATAATATGGGAGGTTTTTTACAATGGGAGTAAATGAGGCAAAAACAGCAATTCTTGAGAATCGCACGGCTCTTGGTATTGAGTTTGGTTCCACAAGGATCAAGGCAGTTCTGGTGGACGATAAGAACCAGCCATCGCATCCGGAGCCTATGAATGGGAGAACCAGTATGTGGATGGTATCTGGACATACAGCCTGGAGGAGATTTGGAAAGGTCTCCAGGGCAGTTACCAGGATATGGCAGAAGATGTTCAGAAAAAATATGGAGTGGAGCTTACAAGCGTAGGTGCGTTTGGTGTCAGTGCCATGATGCATGCTATATGCCGTTTAATAAAGAGGGAGAGCTGATGGTCCCGTTCCGTACCTGGAGAAACAACATCACAGGAGAAGCCTCTGAGAAGCTGGCAGAGCTTTTCCATTACAATATCCCTCAGAGATGGAGCATCGCACACCTGTATCAGGCGATCCTTAACGGTGAGGAGCATGTAAAAGATATCGATTATATCACCACTCTGGAGGCCTATGTGCACTGGAAACTCACCGGAAAAAGAGTTCTTGGTATCGGTGATGCGGCAGGCATGTTCCCGATCGACAGTGAAACGAAGGACTATAACGAGGAGATGGTGCAGAAGTTTGATGAACTGGTTGCGCCTTATGGATTCCCATGGAAACTCCGCGATATTATGCCGAAAGCTCTGGTGGCAGGTCAGGATGCAGGAGTTCTTAGTGAGGAAGGTGCAAAGCTTCTGGATGTAAGTGGAAAGCTGAAAGCAGGAATCCCGATGTGTCCGCCAGAGGGAGACGCAGGAACCGGTATGGTTGCCACAAACAGTGTCCGCCGGCGTACCGGAAATGTTTCTGCGGGAACATCTGTATTTGCCATGATCGTCCTGGAGAAGGCACTTTCCAAACCGTATAAAGAAATCGACATGGTTACCACTCCGGCAGGAGATCCGGTTGCATGGCACATTCCAACAACTGTACTTCGGATCTGAACGCATGGGTAAATGTGTTTAAGGAATTTGCAGAAGCTATGGGCATGGAAGTAGATATGAACAAACTGTTCGGAACTCTTTATAACAAAGCCATGGAAGGCGACCCGGACTGTGGCGGACTTCTTTCCTACTGCTATTTCTCCGGCGAGCATATGACCGGCTTTGAAGAGGGACGTCCACTGTTTGTACGTTCTCCTAAGAGCAAATTTACACTGGCAAACTTTATGCGAAATAATCTTTACACCTGCCTCGGCGCTATGCGTGTAGGTCTGGATATCCTTCTGAATCAGGAGCATGTAAAGATTGATAAGCTTCTGGGCCACGGCGGCCTCTTTAAGACAAAGGGGGTCGGCCAGCAGATTCTTGCAGATGCGGTAGATGCACCGGTATCTGTAATGTCCACAGCAGGAGAAGGCGGAGCCTGGGGAATCGCACTTCTGGCTTCCTATCTGATTAACAGGAGAGAAGGCGAAGACCTTGCGGATTTCCTGGATGAAGATGTCTTCAAAGGAAACGAAGGCAGCACACTGGCGCCGGAAGCAGAAGGCGTGAAAGGATTCAACGCATTTATGGATCGATATATGAAGGGTCTTGGCATTGAGCGTGCGGCTGTAGAGTCTGAGATATGGTAAAACGAAGAACGGATTGAAATAAAAATCTTCGATTTACTGGCATAATAGAAAAATCCGTTAATTTCTTGTATGTGCTTAAAGAGGAATATAAATGAAGCAGATGGTTTATGAGAATAAGAAACCGACTCCGGGCCAGCTTGTGCATATCATGATCGACCGTCCAATGAACAGTTACCATCCGGAACACAAAGATCTTTTTTACCCGGTAAATTACGGCTACATCGAAGGATCATCGCTCCGGACGGCGAGGAACAGGACGTTTATGTTCTGGGGATCGATCACCCGGTAAAGGAATTTACAGGAAAAGTGATAGCCATCATCCACCGCCTTAATGATGTGGAAGACAAATGGGTGGCAGTTCCGGAAGATATGACCATGACAGCTCAGGAGATCAAAGAACAGGTCCGGTTTCAGGAACAGTATTTTGAGACAGAGATAGAGATGCTGGAATAACAAAAATATAAAACAGGAGCAGACATGGTACGCCATGTGACTGCTCCTGTTTTTGTACAGGATCCATATATTATATATTTCTGTTATCTGCGATGCAGATAAACTGGATGACAGAGGATGCAAGGGAGCACCGGACTGGATTCTGTGAAAACAGGAATCTATGAAGATTTGTGGATTGATTTTTCTGCTATGAAAATGAATGGATCTTATTGAAAATATTTCTTCATAATGTTATCATTGGATACGAAAAACACAGAAAAAATAAGAAAACAAAAAATTAAACGGTTGTATATGTGTCTGTAATATGACCAGAGACAGCCGGTCAGAGTGTCAGAGATCAGAATGGTGGGTGGCTGAATGTTTGATGACCAGGGCTATACAGGAGGAGAACAGAATGAAATTAACTATGCTTGGAACAGGTAACGCACTGGTAACAGAGTGCTACAATACATGTTTTGTGCTCAGCGATGAGTACGGCCATTTTCTGGTTGACGGAGGCGGCGGAAATACGGTGCTTTCCCAGCTGAAGAAGGCTGGCGTTGATCTGATGGATGTTCATGAGATCTTTGTTACACATAAGCACGTAGACCATATCATGGGGATCGTGTGGGTGATCCGCATCATTTGCCAGAACATGAAAAAAGGCACTTATCAGGGCGAGGCAAACATCTATGCTCATGATGAAGTGATCGGACTTCTGAAAGACATGGCATTTAAGCTTCTGAATAAGAAGGAGACACAGTACATCGGTGACAGACTTCATCTGATCGAGGTAAAAGACGGCGAGGAAAAAACAATTCTTAATAAGAAAGTGACCTTCTTTGATATTGGTTCCACCAAGGCGAAACAGTTCGGTTTCCAAATGATCTACGACGGCGGTAAGGTGCTTACCTGCTGCGGAGACGAGCCATACAATGAATGTGAAGAGAAATACGCAAAAGGCAGCGACTGGATGTTCCACGAAGCATTCTGTCTGTATGGACAGCGTGATATCTTCAATCCATATGAGAAGCATCACTCCACAGTTAAGGATGCCAGTGAGCTGGCTGAGAACCTTGGAGTTAAGAATCTTGTCCTGTATCACACAGAGGATAAGAATATTAAGAAACGTAAAGAGCTTTACGGAGCAGAAGGCAGAGAGTATTATCACGGAAATTTGTTTGTTCCGGATGATCTTGATGTGATCGAAATGTAATAACTGTAAAAAGAAAGACTGGAAGTATGGCATATGCTGTATTTCCGGTCTTATTATGTTTGGAAACAGAGAGGATACTAATAAATTTCATAGTACATCTGTCAGGTAGAAAAATACTTGTATGGCAAAAAGGTATCGTTTACAATAAATAATACACACATAGCATTACAAGAGCATGTCAATAAGAACAGATCTGAAAATTACAGATTCGGATCCGGCAAAAATAAGATTTTACAAATTACGAGGTGACAGAACATATGCCAGCAACAGATAACATCACACTTGAAAAAAAATACAGAAAACTCCAGGAAATCCTCCGTTCCCTTGGAAGTGTAGCCGTAGCTTTTTCCGGTGGAGTGGACTCCACATTTTTGCTGAAAGCTGCACAGGAAACACTTGGCGACAAAGCTATGGCCATTACCGCATGTCCATGCTCCTTCACCGACAGAGAACTGAAAGAAACGCAAGATTTCTGCCAGGAAAATCACATTTGCCAGGAGATATGCAAGATCAACGAATTCGACATCCCGGGGTTCCGCCAGAATCCGCCGGACCGATGCTATATCTGCAAAAAAGCCATCTTTACCAGACTTTGGGAAGCTGCAAAGGCGCGCCATATGAACATGATCGTGGAAGGTTCCAACATGGATGATCTGGGCGACTACCGCCCGGGAAAAAGGGCTATCCAGGAGCTTGGGGTCCGCAGTCCGCTCCAGGAAGCAGGCCTCTATAAAGAAGAGATCCGGGAGCTGTCAAAAGACATGGATCTTCCAACCTGGAACAAGCCATCCTTTGCCTGTCTTGCTTCCAGATTTGTATACGGTGAGACCATTACCGAGGAAAAGCTTCACATGGTAGATCAGGCCGAGCAGTTTCTGATGGATCTGGGATTCCATCAGTTCCGTGTTCGCATCCACGGTACCATGGCGAGGATCGAGGTTCCGGAAGAAGAGATCCTGAAAATTGCAGATAATGAAACAAGAACAAAGATCACAGAGAAATTCCGCACATTGGGATTTTCTTACGTGACTCTGGATCTTCAGGGCTTCCGTTCCGGAAGTATGAATGAAACACTGGGAAAATAAGTATCAGAAAATAAAATAATCCCCCGGAAATACCGCGCGAGAAGTATTCGGGGGATTGCTGCACGAATAGAACCGGAGGCTCCGTTACTGTGTTCAAATCTTAATTTTCGGATTGAGAATATCTGCCTGGCAGGCTGTATATCTTACATATAATCTTTCAGCACATCATGATCCCGCAGTACTTTCTCAATCACAGTACCCTTCACAACATTCAGAAGTGGTTTCTTCAGTGCATTCAGCGGCCCTGGCAGCTGGATCTCCAGCGGGGATTTTCCGTCCATCAGTTTCACACTGCTGTCCAGAAGCTCACGGATATCGTAAACGCTTCCCCATACTTCCGGAACCCCACGGTCTACACCGAAAAGTCCGTATACAGCCTCCATTGCAGTACGTACGGAATATTCTGTTGTGAATACGGTATCACGAGGAGTTTCCGCAAACTGGCCCAGGAATGCAAAGTTTACACAGCCATCCGGGATAACATCCGGGCGGTCACCTTTGGTACGCGGCATGAAGAAGGCGGTGATGTACGGCATCATGGTCGGAACGCAGACAGCGCTGTTTTCTGCCATATCGTCGATCTGATCTACCGGAACACCCAGGTGGTACAGCCACTCGGCGGTAATTTCCTTACCGGTACAATCCTTCATCGGTTTCTTGATATAATCACCGGGAACATCTGTGAACAGTCCGTAAACCCATACACAGACCTTCTTCGGATCCTGCTCTTTAAACTGTCCCTGACGGTTGATGGTCCAGCTTAAGAGCCATTTGGAATCCTGGCAGCTTACGATACCACCGGTAACAACCTTGCCGGTACGTGGGTCACGCTGGCAGATATTGGTGATATAAGGGATAATACGGTCATCCAAAGTGGTGACAGTAGCGGATTCCCAGTTTGTTCTGGAAATGTCTGAGCAGAACTTTTCCGGATGTCCGAAGGATGGATCCTGAGCTGCGATATTTTTCCACAGAGACCATACACCACTAGTACGGACCTCTGCATCACCGTTTGGTGCATGGTTCTGGTCGCCGTAGATCGTGCCCTCTGTACAGCTTCCGTTAGTGACGAAAACATAATCATTTTCTGTAAGAAGGATGCCCTGCTCCACATCTTTTACCTTGCACTCGATAGCAGTGGCGATCTTTTTGCCATCTTTAAAATTAAAGATCACGTTTGTGACCTCAGTATTAAACTGGAAGTCAACACCTGCATCCTCCAGATATTTTTTCATGGGAAGAATCAGGGATTCGTACTGGTTGTACTTGGTGAATTTCAGGGCGCTGAAATCCGGAAGACCTGCAATGTGGTGGATAAAACGCTGGAAGTAAAGCTTCATCTCCAGAGCACTGTGCCAGTTTTTCAAATGCGAACATGGTCCTCCAGTACAGCCAGAAGGTGGAATCAAACACTTCATCATCAAATACATCTTCGATGGTTTTATCGTAAAGATCCTCATCCTTTGTCATAAACAGCTTCATGATCTCCATGCAGCCCTTCTGGCTCAGGTTAAATTTTCCGTCGGTATGTGCATCCTGTCCACGGTTGACGGTTGCACGGCAGAGAGAATAGTTCGGGTCGTGCTTGTTCAGCCAGTAGAATTCGTCCAGAACAGAAGCACCCGGTTTTTCAAGAGAAGGAATACTGCGGAAAAGATCCCACAGGCACTCGAAATGGTTTTCCATCTCACGACCGCCACGCATGATATAGCCTCTGGACGGATCAAAGATTCCATCGCAGGCACCGCCGGCAATATCCATGGCTTCCAGGATGTGGATATGATCACCTGGCATCTGTGCGTCTCTTACCAGGAAGCATGCAGCAGCCAGGGAAGCAAGACCGCTTCCTACAATGTAGGCATGCTTGTCGTCCACACCTTCCGGTTTTTCCGGACGGGCAAAGGCTTCGTAGTTACCGTTGGAATAATAAATCCCTTTGCTGTTTTTGTCATGCTTTCCACGCTCGGTGTTGCGGTAGTTTGCAGTAGTTTCTTTCACATGGAGGTTTTCCTCTTCGTTGATCTCTCTTGTTTTTTTCATCAGCATGGCTGCGCCGGCTCCGGCTGCCGCAAGTGCTGCAAGTCCCATGAATCCTTTTTTATCTGACATATGACATCCACCTTTCGTAAATGAGATACCTGTTTGTATCGGATTAACTGTTCTTTGTTGCTGTTGAGGCTATGATAGCCCATCCGGAAAAAAGATTCTATTTACAAAATACCGAAAGTGTTCAGTTTTTTATCATTATATCTGTTTTGATAAGTTTTTATTCTGTATGCATTTCTGCTGTTTTATTTCTGGCGGCAAAATTGCGGATGGCGTTGTCGATGCTTCCATACAGTGCGGTTGCGGTATCATCTGCGATTTCGCGATAATCTTCGCGCATGCCGTTTTTGATCCAGTCCAGCATGATCCCTACAAAGCTGTATTTATACAGATCTGCGATAAAAATTTTCTGTTCATCCGTGATGGGGATATCTTTTGATTTTTCTGTTACCACGCCCATAAGAAGATCGCAGGTAAGCTGGAACAGATAATTTTCGATCTGTTCCCGCCCCACGCAGCGGTATACATTTAAGATAAACGGCTTGTTTTCCATCACGGCATCAAAGATCTGCAGAAGCCCTTCATGCCATGTGGAAGAGGTTTTTTTGCCCTGAAGGGCAATTCTGGCATCTTCCAGACAGCACCACTCCACAAGATCATAGATATCTTTGAAATGATAGTAAAAAGTCATGCGGCTGATCCCGCAGTCCGTAGTCAGGTCGTTGATGGTGATCTTATCTAAAGGCTTCTTAAGAAGCAGATGTTTCAGGGATTCTTCCAGGGCAAGCTTGGTTGCGTTTGTCATGTCTTGCGGCCTCCTTTGGCAAGGTTATAGTTATTAATATAACATGAAAGTGCACAGAAAATCCATGTTAAACAGTGACTTTTCTGTGAAATTATGATAAACTGGATCTGGAATATTTTGCGGAACAGAACGGAGTGTACTATGAAGAAAAAATCAGTTTGTATCCTGCTGATCTTTGCTGCCGTGATAGTACTTACTTATGTGACAGGAGAATCCTATTACAGAGGAATCAGTGAAAAAGCAGGGTTGGATAAACAGGAAGAGAAAATATATAAATACCAGTACGACATGATCGTGGACAGCCCCGATTCCCAGTTCTGGCAGGCAGTATATGACAGTGCGAAGAAAAAAGCAGCTCAGAATAATGTACTGCTTGAGATCATGGGGCCGGACAGAGGAACATCCTATGATAAACTTGATTATATGAATATGAGCATTGCGGCCAAGGCGGATGGTATTATCCTGCAGTATAATGGAGAAGCCGGTCTGGAAGAAGCAATCAATACTGCAGTAAGAAACGGAATACCGGTGGTTACAGTCATGAGTGATGCGGTGCACAGCCGCCGCCAGAGCTTTGTGGGAGTCAGCGATTATCAGCTTGGCATGGCTTACGGGGAAATTGTTGCCAAATACGTGGATGAGAACACGAAGAAGATCCTGATCCTGCAGAAACGGGATATTGATGATATGAACGAAAGTCAGATATACACTCAGATCAGCAATGCGGTGAAGATGGCAGCTGGGTCTGAGGATATTGAGATCAAGGGAAGGAATCTTCTGTCAACAGGAACCTTTGAAACAGAGGAGGCAGTTACTGATATTTTTCAGCAGAAGCGGAATGTTCCGGATATCCTTGTGTGTATGGATGAGGAGACAACGGAGTGTGCAAGACAGGCAATTCTGGATTTCAACCTTGCAGGAAAAGTGAAGATCATTGGTTATTATACATCTGAGGATATTCTGGCGGCAGTTGAAAAAGGTGTTATTTCAGTTACCTGTGATGTGGACACGACCAGCTGGGACAGTACAGTGTGGAGGCAGTTACCAGCTATATAGAAGATGGAAGAACCAATTCTTTCTACAACGTAGACATTAATTTTCTTGACAGAACAGCAGTGAAGAAGATGAGGAGGGAGGCAGTCACAGATGAAAAAGATCCGTTGGAGTGACTTTTCTCTTGTAAGCAAGATCATGATCGAGGTTGGCGTGCTGGCAGTTTTACTGTTCAGCATCAACATGTTGTTTTATGCGCGGATCAACAACTCCATGCAGGAGATGGATGATGTGTATGCCAGCAATGCCAGATCACAGAGCTTGGGCAGGTTTTTGACGATGTGCAGGACAGTATGTACCAGTATCTGAAGGTAAAAAACTCTCAGGCACTGATGGATTATTATCAGAATGAGGCGAAATACAGGCAGGAGCTGGAGAAGTTAAATGAACGGAATATTGATGATTCCGTAAAACTTCTGGAGAAGAAGATACGTAAGATGTCGGAATCATATCTTTCCTGTACCGCAGGAACTGTAGCTGCCAAGAGAGGCAGGAATGTGGAGAAATATAAGCAGGAATATGATGAAAGTCTGGAGCTTTACAGTTATATCCAGAGTTCTATGGATGAGCTGAACAAGCAGCTTTTTAAAGAAAATTCCCAGACTTATGCAGCTCTCCGGGCGGTTATGAGATATCTGGAGATCAGTAATATGATGATCATGCTTCTGGTGGTGATCTGTGGAATGTTCCTTCTGATCATGGCAACAAGGGAGATGTTCCTGCCGCTGACTAATATGGCAGAAACTGCACAGCTGGTAGGTCAGGGGAATTTTAATGTAAAGATGCCCCCAGCAGATTCCAGGGATGAGCTTGGAACGGTAACAAGAGCCTTTAATACCATGGTGGATAATCTTGGTCTTTACATTGCCAGGACAAAGGCCAGCATGGAAAAAGAACAGCAGATGATAGAGAGGGAGCTTTTGATGGAAACACATCTCAAGGAGGCACAGCTTAAGTATCTCCAGTCTCAGATTAATCCGCATTTCCTTTTTAATTCCCTGAATGCAGGAGTACAGCTTGCAATGATGGAGGATGCAGAAAAAACCAGTATCTTTGTGGAAAAGATGGCAGATTTTTTTCGCTACAATGTAAAGAAGGGTGAGGAAGATGCCACACTGGAGGAAGAACTGGAGGCTGTGGACAATTACATTTATATTCTGAATGTACGGTTTGCCGGGGACATCCATTTTTCAAAAAAAGTGGAATGTGATGTGGAAAATGTACGTGTTCCCAGTATGATCCTGCAGCCGGTTGTGGAAAACGCAGTCAATCATGGAATCCGGAATATAGATTGGGAAGGACATATTGATCTCAGTGTGGAGAGATGGAACGACCATATTGAGATCAGTGTTCGGGATAACGGACTGGGCATGACCGGAGAACAGATACAAAGAGTACTGTCAAAAAAAGTCCACAGCAGTTCAGGCGAGGGTGATTCCACGGGAATCGGAATGAATAATGTGATCAGCGTCTGGAACTGTATTATGAGCGGGACGGATTAATGGAAATATACAGTGAAGGTGAAGGAATGGGAACAGAGGTAGTGATCAATATTCCTCTGGAGAGGAGCGAAAAAAATGTACAGAATCCTGATTGCTGATGATGAGGGGATCATGCTGGAATCCCTGAAAAATATTATAAGTTCCAACTATGGAAATGAATGTGAGATCCATACAGCCAAGACAGGCCGTGTGGTTGTGGAGGAGGCGGAGAAATATCCGCCGGATATCTGCTTTATGGACATTCAGATGCCGGGCTTAAGTGGAATCCAGGCAATCCGGGAAATTCAGAAATTTAACAGATCTGTGGTCTTTGTGATCATTACAGCCTATGATAAATTTAATTATGCCAAGGAAGCGGTAAATCTTGGAGTTATGGAATTTCTTACCAAGCCGGTAAACAAAAAGGTGATTCTGGAAATATGCTCCAAAGCTATGGAAAAGGTAGATTCTACAAGACAGAAGCGAAGCGATGATCTCCGTATCCGTGAAAAGCTGGAGACAGTTGTGCCCATGATTGAGAGCGGATATATCAATAATATTCTTCTGCAGGATGATTTTCAGACATATCAGGATAATTACAGGGAGCTTCTGGATATCCGGGAAGAATATGGATATATGATCGTGGCTGAATTCGGGGATTCCACGGAAAATGGCGTTCTTACCAATGCGGTGGGGGCCAGTGTGAAGGCAAACAAATTTTATTCCACATTCCGGGAAATCGCTCAGGGATTTTTTGAATGTCTGGTAGGACCCATTATGGGAAACCGTATTGTACTGCTTGTTCCATACCGTAATTCCAGGGAGTCCTATGAGGAACGTGTGGAGGTTGTAACAAGAACCAGAAACATGGTACATAAGCTGGAAAGCAGGATCGACAGTAAATTTCGCTGTGGTATCGGCCGGGTGAAGGAGATGGGAAGCACCATGAAAGAATCCTTCAAGGAGGCCATGATCGCACTTCGGGAAAGCACCAGCCATGTTATACATATTGAGGATGTTCCGGCTGCACAGAAATATGACGGCGAATATCCAAGAGATTTGGAACGTCGCTATGAAAAGCGGGTGATGGATAAGGATGTGGCAGGAGCTTTAAGCTGTGCCGAGGAATTTATCCGGTGGATGGAGAAGCAGCCGGGAGTAGATCTGGAGGACATGCGCATCAAGATCCTGGAGCTTGTGATGGGAGTGGAAAAAAAGGCCTTTTGCAGGTACCGTGAAATATGCGATCAGCTGCCGCAGAAATTATATTCATGAGATCCAGGAATATACAGATATAGAAGGAATGAAAAAATGGTTCCTAGGCAAAACATCAGAAATCTGCAGTAACATGGAAAGTGCAAGGGAAAAAGAAGCGGTTTCTATTATCGAAAAAGCAAAGTCCTATATTCGGGACAATTACAAAAAAGATATTTCACTGGATGAGGTGTCACGGGAGGTGGATATCAGCCTTATTATTTCAGCAAGCTTTTTAAGCAGGAGACCGGAGGAAATTTTATCGAGTATCTTACAGAAGTGCGGCTTCGGAATGCAAGAGAACTTCTCAAGGATTCAGGGCTTTCCATCAAGGAGATCTGTGCGGAATCCGGATACAGCGACCCCAATTATTTCAGCAGGATATTCAAGAAATACGAAGGCGTGACACCAAGTGAATTCAGAGAGAAGTTGAGGTAGACAATATGAGCGGGGGGAAAATGATTAGGAAGCTGTTGATCTTGCTGTGTCTGTTGACATTGATGCTGAATGGCTGCGCTTCCGAAAAAACAAAGCAGACAGCTGCACAGGAAAACGATACAGAGGAAGACAGTGGTGAAAAGAAAATTCAGATCGGTCTTACAGTGGATTCTTTTGTTATTGAGAGGTGGATTCGTGACAGGGATGTATTCGTGGCAACAGCAAGGGAGCTGGGAGCGGAAGTGAATGTTCAGGATGCGGGAGCAGATACAAAAGAGCAGATCAGCCAGATTGACTATTTTATCAAGAAGCATATGGACGTGATCGTGATCATTGCCAGAGACTGCAAAGCATTATCTGAGGCTGTGGAGCGTGCCCACAATGCAGGAATCAGGGTGATCTCCTATGACCGCATGGTAAATGATGCGGATACAGACATGTATATTTCCTTTGATAACCGGAAAGTCGGAGAGATCATGGCACAGTCCATGATGGAAGCGATCCCTGATGGCGGAAAGATTTTTATGATCCAGGGCTCTGCTTCAGATAACAATGTGGACATGGTAAAAGAGGGATTTGAAGACACTCTGAAAAACAGTGATCTGAAGGTAGTTTACGAAGCCAACTGTGAGGGCTGGATCGCAGAGCTGGCAGCAGATTATGTGGAGGAAGCACTGGAAGAGTATCCTGATGTAAAGGGAATCATGTGCGGAAATGATGATATTGCCAGCCAGGTGATACAGATTCTTGCGGAAAACCAGCTTGCCGGACAGGTGATCGTGGTAGGCCAGGATGGTGATCTGGCTGCATGTCAGCGTATTGTGGAAGGAACCCAGTACATGACAGCATTTAAATCTATCGAAGATCTGGCACGCCAGGCAGCTGAATATGCGGTGAAGATGGCAGAAGAGGGAAAGATTCCGTCAGATGTGACAGATACCATGAGCGATGGAAGCTATGATATCCCGGCGAAGGTGCTGGAACCGGTTGCCGTTACAAGGGATAATATTGATGAGGTGATCATTGACGGCGGTTTCCACAGACGAGATGAAGTATATCTCAATATAGATTACGATACAGAGTAATGCAGAACAGATTGCATACCGGCATATATGTGGCAGTGAAATTCTGCAAGTAATGTGGCAGTGTATCCATATGCGCAATAATACACAATTATGACAAAAATCAATAGCAGATTTTTGGTGCAAAAATGTCTTGCCTGATGCAGGGCATTTTTCTTTTGCAAAAAAATGTCTCTGTCCTTGCCAACTATGTCCAGACAGTCCTGTGTTATAGTAACATCATCAAAGGAAACGTGATTCCAAAAACAAATAATGAAACGGAGGATTTTACAATGAAAAGAAAAATGGTATCTGCACTTCTTTGCGCAACAATGGTAGCTGGTATGGTGGTAGTTCCGGCAGCAACAGCACAGGCAGCAGACAAGAAACTGATCGGTGTTACCATGCCGACCAAGGATCTCCAGAGATGGAACCAGGATGGCGATAACATGAAGAAAGAGCTGGAGGCAGCAGGATATGAGGTAGACCTTCAGTATGCATCCAATGATGTAAGCACACAGGTTTCCCAGCTTGAGAACCAGGTAGCAAACGGATGTGACCTTCTGGTTGTGGCATCCATCGATGGAAGCAGCTTGGCGAGCCTCTGAAACAGGCCAAAGAAAAAGGAATTCCGGTTATCTCTTATGACCGTCTTCTTATGAATTCCGATGCAGTAACCTATTATGCAACATTTGATAACTACAAAGTAGGTCAGAAACAGGGCGAGTACCTGGTAGATGCACTGGATCTTGACAATCAGGACGGACCATTCAATATTGAGCTGTTCACAGGAGATCCTGGCGATAACAACTGTAACTTCTTCTTCGGTGGTGCAATGGATGTTCTCCAGAAATACATCGATGACGGTAAGCTGGTAGTAAAATCCGGTCAGACAGAGTTCGAGCAGGTTGCTACAGCTAACTGGGACAGTGCAAAAGCACAGGATAGAATGGATACTATCATCGCAGGTAACTACTCTGACGGAACAAACCTTGACGCAGTTCTCTGCTCCAACGATTCCACAGCCCTTGGTGTTGAGAATGCACTGGCAGCTTCCTACACAGGAGAATATCCGATCATTACTGGTCAGGACTGTGACACACCAAACGTTAAGAACCTTGTAGCCGGAAAACAGGCAATGTCTGTATTCAAAGATACAAGAGCTCTTGCATCTGCAGTAGTAAAAATGGTTGACTCCATCATGAAAGGTGAGGAGCCGGAAGTGAACGATACAAAATCCTATGATAACGGAACCGGTGTCATCCCGACATATCTTTGCGATCCGGTTGTTGTTACAACAGATAACTACAAAGAGATCCTGATCGACTCCGGATACTACACAGAGGATCAGATCAAATAATCAGAATTTTTAAGAAAGAAATTTATCACATGCAGGCGGGGAATATAACCGCCTGCATGAACAGTGGAAAGGGAGGGAAATTGAGTTGGCTAAGATACTTCTGGAAATGAAAAATATCACCAAAACTTTCCCAGGTGTAAAGGCACTGGATAATGTTAATCTCCAGGTCGAGGAAGGCGAGATCCACGCACTGGTAGGTGAAAACGGTGCCGGTAAATCTACATTGATGAATGTATTAAGTGGTATTTATCCGTACGGTTCGTATGAAGGAAATATTATTTATGATGGTGAGATCTGTAAGTTTAACACTATCAAAGACAGTGAACATAAAGGAATTGTAATCATCCACCAGGAACTTGCTCTGATCCCGTACATGACCATCGGGGAGAACATGTATCTGGGTAATGAAAGAGGCAAAAGCTTTTCCATCAACTGGAATGAAACTTATGGAGAAGCAGATAAATATTTGAAAATAGTAGGACTGGAGGAATCCTCCAGAACTTTGATCAAGGATATTGGTGTAGGTAAGCAGCAGTTGGTTGAGATCGCAAAGGCACTTGCAAAGAATGCAAAGCTGCTCATTCTGGATGAGCCTACCGCATCACTGAATGAAGATGACTCCAAAGCTCTTCTGGATCTTCTTCTGAAATTCAAGAAGCAGGGAATGACCTCTATCATCATTTCCCATAAATTAAATGAAATCTCCTATGTAGCAGATAAGATCACAGTTATCCGAGATGGATCTACCATTGAAACACTGGATAAAAAGAAAGACGATTTTTCTGAGCAGAGGATCATTCAGGGAATGGTTGGACGTGAGATGACAGATCGGTTCCCGAAACGTCCAAATGTAAAGATCGGCGATGTTTCCATGGAGATTAAAAACTGGAATGTTTATCATCCGCTGTATACAGAACGTAAGGTGGTAAATAACGTATCCTTTAAAGTACATAAAGGAGAGGTTGTCGGTATTTCAGGACTGATGGGAGCAGGACGTACAGAACTGGCTATGAGTATTTTTGGCAAGAGCTATGGAACTAAAATTTCTGGACAGGTGTTCATGAACGGAAAAGAAGTGAAGCTGAATACAGTTCAGGAAGCCATCGACAACAAGCTTGCTTATGTTACAGAGGATCGAAAAGGAAACGGGCTGATCCTTTCCAAGTCCATAAAGATGAACACTACGCTTGCAAACATGTCTGGTATCAGTAATGGAAAAGTGATCGATACGGATAAAGAATACGCAGTTGCTGAGGAATACAGGAAGAAACTGAAAACCAAGTGTCCGACAGTTGAGCAGAATGTCGGAAACCTGAGCGGTGGTAATCAGCAGAAGGTCCTTCTTGCAAAATGGATGTTTGCAGAGCCGGATATTCTGATCTTGGATGAACCTACAAGAGGTATTGACGTAGGAGCCAAATATGAAATCTACTGTATCATCAATGACCTGGTCGCAGCAGGAAAATCTGTGATCATGATCTCTTCTGAGCTTCCGGAAGTGCTTGGAATGTCAGACAGAATCTATATCATGAACGAGGGCAGATTCGTAGGAGAGGTAAGTGGTGAGGAAGCTACATCTGAGCTGATCATGTCCAGGATCGTGAAGTCAGGTAAAGGAGAGTAAGAAGATGGAGAAAAAGATTAGTTTTTCAGAAATATTAAAAAAATATACCATGGTCATTGTTCTGGTATTTGTTGTGATCATGTTTTCTGTGAACACAAAGGGCGTTATGCTTCTTCCGCAGAATGTAAATAACCTGGTAGCCCAGAATGCATATGTATTTATTCTTGCAACCGGTATGCTGTTCTGTATTTTAACAGGTGGTAACATCGATCTGTCAGTTGGTTCTGTTGTATGCTTTGTTGCTGCTGTCGGTGGTAAGATGATGGTTCTCAACAGTATGAACCCGTATCTCACTATGATCGTGATGCTTCTTGTGGGTATTGCCATTGGTGCATGGCAGGGATTCTGGATCGCTTATGTACGAATTCCTCCATTTATTGTTACTCTGGCAGGTATGCTTGCTTTTCGTGGCCTTTCCAACGTAGTTCTGGAAGGACAGACCCTGGCCCCGATGCCGGATGCTTATCTGGCTCTGTTCAATAACTATATTCCGGACTTCCTTGGTGGAGGTGAAGGATTTAACAGAACATGTTTCGTAGTTGGCATTATTGTCTGCATCGTCTATGTTGCACTTGTTATGAAAAACCGTGCAGACCGTGCAAAAAAAGGCTACAGTGTTGAGTCTTTCGGTGGTGTTGCAGTGAAGATGGTTCTGATCTGTGTAGTTGTTCTTGCATTCATGTTCAGACTTGCTCAGTACAAAGGTATCCCGAATTCTCTTCTCTGGGTTGCAGTGATCATCGCGATCTATACATACATTGCTTCCAAGACTACAACAGGCCGTTATTTCTACGCAGTTGGTGGTAATGAGAAGGCAACAAAGCTTTCCGGTATTGATACGAACAAAGTTTATTTCCTTGCTTACTTGAACATGGGTCTTCTGGCTGCTATCGCAGGTATGGTGACAATGGCCAGATTGAATTCTTCCAACCCGCAGGCTGGTACAAACTTTGAGATGGATGCGATCGGTGCTTGTTTTATTGGTGGTGCTTCTGCTTATGGTGGTACCGGTACAGTTCCTGGTGTTATCATTGGTGCACTTCTGATGGGTGTTCTGAATCTTGGTATGAGTATCATGGGTATTGACCAGAATATCCAGAAGGTTGTTAAAGGTATGGTTCTTCTGGCAGCGGTTATCTTCGATGTTGTCAGCAAGAGAAAATCTTTTATCGTAAAATAATAATAGTCAGCGAATCAGGACAGCAGGTTTTCGGAGTGATCCGGAACCTGCTGTTTTTGGGTGTATATACTGTTGTTTTATGTAAGGTTATTTTGTTACTGTTCACTGGTCAATGTCATTTAGTTAATTTTCAAGGTTAGATCTTATACATGAGGTCTAACCTCTTTTTAGTTTTTCCCTAAATAGGGGTTGACACTTCAACTCAAATGTGCGGCCGCTCTCACTACTGATTGGTTTTTAGAAGTAGTGAGAGCGGCCCTTGTAGTTAAAGAAGCATCTGCACGATGCAAATACAACTACAAGGAGATTTTTTTATGCTACAAAACCAAATCAAAACCATATTTAAAAGGGCACTGAAAAAGTCTGATTCTAAAAAAGAATTGGGCTTTTTTGTGAAAATTTCGGTCGCCCGGCAAAGGAACCAGAAATGATGTTTAAACTGCTTTTCCTGAAAAACTGTACGATCTTTCTGACGAAGCCCTGATTAGCAGCGTCCAGACGGACATGGCATATAAATTTTTCCTTGACCTGGAACCAGAAGCAAAAATGATAGATCCCAGTCTTCTCACAAAATTCAGAAAAACTCGTATTACAGAAGATATTCTGGAAGAAATGTTAAAAGAAACCATTCAACAGGCTTTGGATAAAAATCTGATCAAATCGGGAACCATTATCGTTGATTCCACCCATACAATTGCTTCTGTCTGGGCAAAATCTCCAACGCAGATTCTGCGGGATATGAGCAAACAACTTCGGAAAGAGGTTTATAAAACAGCTTTTGAATTATCAGAGCGATTTCCTGAGAAACCCTCTTTGGAAGCAGGACTGGATGAAGAAATTGCCTATACTAGGGAACTACTCCAGGTTCTGGAGGAAGGAATAAAATCCTGTGGAAATAAAAAGATACAGAAACTTTCTCATGAAATGAAAGAACTACTAGAAGATGAGCGGCTCAAAGAGATCCGATCCAAAGATGATAAAGATGCACGGTTTGGACATAAAACGGCAACCAGTACGTTCTATGGATATAAGAATCATCTTGCGATGACTGAAGAACGTCTCATTGCGGGGATCACTGTAACAGATGGAGGAGCACCAGATGGGCAGGAATTACCAAACTGATAGAAAACGCGAAGGAAAATGGAATAAAAGTTACAGAAGTTATAGGCGATATGGCATATGTCAGTGATGACAATCTGGAAGTCTGCGGAAAAGAGATTACATTGATTGCCAGAACCAATACAGCAGTAGCTGCTGCAGCAAACGGGAACCTTGAGGAAGGTTTCTGCTTTAATAAAGATGCTGGGATGCTGCAGTGTCCTGCCGGAGAGCTTTCCACGCGTGTAGAAAAAAGAACGGCAAAAAATGGGAATACTTATTTAAGATATATATTTAGCAAAGTAACGTGTCGGAAATGTCCCCAAAGAGAAAAATGCCGTGTAGGAAGATCAAACGCTAAAACAAGAAGCTACAGTATCACGCAAGCAAGCGAGAAAAATCTTGAAAGGCTTAAATTTGAAGAAAGCGAATATTTTCAGGAGCGAATGAAGATTCGGCACAGGATAGAAGAAAAGAATGGAGAACTAAAGGAAGCTCACGGTTTGCGTAAAGCAGATTCGAGAGGTTTATTTGCTATGCATCTGCAAATGTATTTTACGGCATTTACAGCAAATGTAAAACGAATAGTAAGATTAGATGAGCTGGCTATGGAGTAAACCATAGCTTTTTATGATTTTCCTAAGTAAAGATTTGAAAATAATATAAAAGAAAAACTTCCACTTAAGAAGAAATGGAAGTTTTTCAGTGCCCTTCAAATACAAGGGGTGTGGCACTTTTATCTGCATACACGAAACATAGTAATGTTTTATCTCCGCTTACTTTTTTTCTGAATTCCTTTCATTTTCCGTTTTGTTATGAATTGATAGTCTGTTCTGAATCCACAGGTTTCGTGGAGATCGTCAGTGATTTTCTGACGTTCATATACCGGCATGAAACCCTGTTTTTCTACATCTGCAAATTTTATGTCTTTTAAAATATGGAGCAATTGTTCTGTAGTATAAGTTCCTTTCAAAGCGCGGTTTAATAACCGGATTTGTATAGGACTGAGTGATATAAAAGGACTCGGAATTTTTTTGATTTTGATGTTGTTATACGCACAATAATTACCGCTTCCACTGTTATAGTACATATCACTAAATATACTATATATAAAAATAAAAATTTGACAAAAATAAGCCTGTTTCAAAGCTTTGCGGTACTTTTTTTGAATTTCAATGTGTCAAACTCCCGTGTAACAAGAAAATAAAAAATATAAGTTTTAGTTGTTGCCCGTTATCTTTTCTGATATAATAAGTCCAATCTTAATACTCTGCCGTGATAAAATGTGAAACTGTCACGAAGGAGGCTAAAGGAGAAACTACAAATGAAAGAAAAGAAGAACGGGCCAAACGTCTGCCCACTTTTGCGGAATCGATCACACCGATCGTCGCAATGCTCCTGATCCTTACCATCGGAAAAGGCGTATTCGGCTACAGCACAGAGCCGCTTCTGATCATGGTAGCTGCAATCGCAGCATTTATCGCGTTCCGTGTAGGCATTACCTGGGATGAGATGATGGATGAGATCTGCACCAAGATTGCAAAGGGCATGCCTGCCATCCTGATTCTTGTATGTGTTGGCGCTATGGTTGGTACCTGGATGGCATCCGGTACCATTCCGATGATGATTTATTACGGCGTCCAGATCGTAAACCCGAAATTCATGCTGGTTACCGCGTTCCTGATCGAGGCAGTGGTTTCGGTTGTTACCGGTACCTCCTGGGGTTCCGTTGCAACCATGGGTGTTGCCCTGATGGGAATCGCAAGCGCCCTTGGCGTATCCCTTCCGGCTACTGCAGCCGCTGCATCGCAGGTTCCTACTTTGGTGACAAGATGTCTCCGCTGTCCGATACCACAAACCTGGCTCCGATCGCGGCAGGCAGCACACTGTATGAGCATATCGGACATATGTTCTACACCACTGTCCCAGCAACCATCGTTTCCCTGGTGGTATATGCCATTGTTGGTATGAACGCAGATGTAAGCGCAGATATTACTTCTGACACCGTTACTACTTTATTAAGCCAGCTTTCTTCCATGTACAGCTGGAACCTGCTGATCATCATTCCGGTAGTGATCGTGCTGGGCGGCTCCCTGCTTCAGAAGCCAACCATTCCGGTTATGCTTCTTTCTACTTTTGTAGCAGGCTTGGAGAGTGTCTTCATTCAGCACGTAGCGTTAGGAGATGTGTTAAAGGCAACCGTAAACGGTTTTGATGTATCCATGATCCACCGTGCAGGATTTGACACCGAGACCTGTTCCGAGGCCGTAACCAAGCTGTTAAACCGCGGCGGTATGAACGGCATTATGAGCACCACACTTCTGGTATTCTGCGCATTCTGCTTCGCAGGTATCATGAGCCGGGCTGGCTGTCTGGATGTGGTACTCCAGAAGATCTTAAGCGTGGCAAAGAGTACCGGTGCGCTGATCACCGCAACCGTTGCAGCCTGCATTACCATGGCACTGACCACCGGTAACTCTTACCTTGCCATTCTGATTCCGGGCGAGATGTTCCGTGACGCTTACAAAGAGCGCGGGCTTGCGGCAAAGAACCTGTCCAGAACCCTTGAGGATGCCGGTACCGTAGTTGTACCGCTGATCCCGTGGTCCGCAGCAGGTGCTTACATGGCTTCCACCCTTGGCGTAGAGACTTTGGATTACCTTCCATGGGCAATCCTGTGCTACACCGGCTGGATTTTTGCAATCATCTGGGGCTTTACCGGATTTGGTATTGCCAAGCTCGATGATGAGAAGAAAAAGGAGAACTAAATACGATGTCCAGAGTGCTTTTGATTAAAAACGCGAATCTGTATGATCCGGATCCAAAAGGAATCCGTGATATCCTGATCGTAGATGAAAAAGTATTTTCTGTGGCAGAACACATCGATCCACCGGAACTTTCTGCTCCGGTGGAAGTTGTTTCTGCAGATGGAAAAATGGTAATTCCTGGTTATGTGGACCAGCATGTTCATGTGATTGGCGGGGGCGGCGCAAAGCTTCTGGTTACACGGCTTTCTTCCCTGCATGAGGAAGTGCGTGATGCTGTAAAGGCAGGGGTTCCGGTGGAAAAAGCCATCCGCATCTGCGGGGAGAACCCGGCCAGAGCCAACGGATTATTCCCGAAAAAGGGCTGCATCCGTCCGGGCAGCGACGCGGATCTTGTGATCCTGGATGAGGAATTTCTGGTAGATACGGTATTTGTCCGTGGACAGAAAATGGTGGAGTATGGAAAAGCACTGGTAAAAGGCACCTTTGAGACAGACTGACAGAAGCTTTGAAATAGAAAAGCGGAAAAGAAAGAGACAGGAGAATTGACATTATGATCAAGTTACTGAAAAACGCGAATGTGTACGCACCGGAGAAACTGGGAAAGAAAGATATCCTTATTGAGGGGGAAAAAATCCTTCTGATGCAGGATACTATTGAGGGATATGAGGGACTTCCGGGAGTGGAAACCTATGATCTGGAGGGAAAGACCGTTGTTCCGGCTTACATTGACATGCACGTGCATATCACAGGCGGCGGCGGAGAGCAGGGGCCGGCATCCCGTGTACCGGAATCCCAGCTCAGTGAATTCTTCAAAAATGGTATTACCACGGTAGTCGGACTTCTGGGAACCGATGGCGTAACCCGCAGTGTGGAAAATCTGGTCGCAAAAGCTCGCGCCCTGACCGAAGAGGGCATGACCGTGTACACTCTGACCAGTTCCTATGGTTACCCGCCGACCACCCTGACCGGAAGTGTAGAGCGCGATATCATCCTGGTTCCACCGATGATCGGTGTGAAGGTAGCGGTATCGGACCACAGAAGCTCCAACCCAGGCGGAGAAGAGCTGATCGCGCTGGCTACTGCAGCGCGCAGAGCCGGCTTACTCAGCAATACCCCTGGCCTGGTAACCATGCACATGGGTGACGGAGAGGGAAGACTGGATCCGATTTTCTATGTGCTGGATCATTCCGACGTTCCAGCCAAGAACCTGCTGCCGACCCACATCTTACGCAATCCTGGACTGATTGATGCCGGCGCGGATCTGGTGCGCCGTGGCGGCTACATTGACTGCACCGCCGGCGCCGATGATGTGGAGGTCGAATCCGATGCTCTGAAGCTCTATGAGCTGTTGCACCGCGAAGATGTGAGCCTGGATCATGTAACCATGTCCAGTGACGCGTTCGGAAGCCAGCCGCGCTTCAACGAAGAGGGCGAGTGCATTGGCCTGACCTACGCGTCCCCGAAGTATCTGCACCGTACCATCCAGATCCTGGTAAGAGAGGGCATGCCGCTGGAGGATGCCTTACAGCTTCTGACCAGCACTCCGGCCGTACTCCTTGGCAAAGAAGGAATCAAGGGCTGTGTAGCGGAAGGCGCAGACGCAGACCTTCTGGTACTGGATGAGAATCTCAACATCAACAGCCTGTTTGCCCGCGGCAAGGTCGCTGTGTGGGAGCAGGAAGTGAAGATGAAGGGCAGATTCGAGCAGTAAGGAAAAACATACAGGAGAAGGACTGTGATTGACTTATTGGTGGTGCTTCTGCTTATGGTGGTACCGGTACAGTTCCTGGTGTTATCATTGGTGCACTTCTGATGGGTGTTCTGAATCTTGGCATGAGTATCATGGGTATTGACCAGAATATCCAGAAGGTTGTTAAAGGTATGGTTCTTCTGGCAGCGGTTATCTTCGATGTTGTCAGCAAGAGAAAATCTTTTATCGTAAAATAATAATAGTCAGCGAATCAGGACAGCAGGTTTTCGGAGTGATCCGGAACCTGCTGTTTTTGGGTGTATATACTGTTGTTTTATGT